>Ga0307990_1000611_pt1 | contig 31447 bp, 29 predicted proteins | sample EllFjometagen129_FD_203168 | JGI IMG/M metagenome (GOLD analysis project Ga0307990, IMG submission 203168) | Marine microbial communities from Ellis Fjord, Antarctic Ocean - #129 | ecosystem: Environmental > Aquatic > Marine > Unclassified | place: Southern Ocean | collected 2014-10-08
CATACTTAGTATGTGTGTTTTTCCATTCGCCGGCAGACCACTAATTCAAGGAATATTATTCCAAAATGACAAGCTTGAATATGAAAAATTTCTTGTATCAAGAAAAAAGGAAGTTTCAAGTTTTATTATTAATTCAATAAAAAAATAAAGAAATGATTAAATATAAATTGATTATCGCTTTGCTGTTTTTTTCAACTATTACAATTGCACAAAAATCTGACACATTAACACTTGATTATTGTCATGATTTAGCAATTAAGAATTTTCCAATTGCAAAGAAAAAGGGATTGTTTCTTAAAAAAAATGAACTTGCAATTAAAAATATTAAGAAGAACTATCTGCCAAAATTAAATCTAAATGCTCAGGCAAGCTATCAATCGGATGTAACTTCAATTCCGTTGGATTTTTCTCAAATTAAAGTTGAAATTCCTAACCAACCAATTTCTCCATCTATCACAGCACCTGATATGCCCGAGGTTGCAAAAGACCAGTATAAAGTTAGCCTTGATATTAATCAGGTGATTTATGATGGTGGTATTACAAAGAATCAAAAGAAAATCGAAAAGATTAATTTGCTTATCAATAATCAAAATGTGGATGTTGAGCTTTATTATTTAAAAGGAAATTTAAATGTTGTTTTCTTCACACTTTTTTTACTTCAGGAAAATGAAAAGCTCATTGAAGTTGCTATTTCCGAGATTAAAACTCAATTAAAAAAAGTTGAATCAGGAATTGATAACGGGATTATTCTTAAATCAAATTCTTTTGCTATAGAAGCTGAAATATTAAAACTTGAGCAAACACAAATTGAAGTTGAAAATGGAATTTTAACTGCCTTTAAAATCCTAAATGAATATTGTGGAACTAACTTTTCAGAATCTTCGATTATTATTTTGCCGGAGCCGAAAATAGCATTATCAGCACTGGAAAATCAACGTCCTGAATTAAAATTATTTGAATTTCAAAAGCAAAAAATAACAGAAACAAAATCTTTGATTTCAACTAAAACAAAACCAAAAATGTATGGCTTTGGTCAGGTTGGTTATGGTAATCCTGCATTAAATATGTTTACTGATGAATTTGATTCCTACTATATTGTTGGAGCAAAAATATCATGGAATCTATGGAATTGGAACCATAGCAAAACTGAAAAACAAATCTTGGATATTCAAACAAATCTAATTGACAACCAAAAAGATATTTTTAGCAAAAACCTGAAAATCGCAGGAGAGAAGAGTCTCTCGGAAATTTCTATTTACGGATTGCTAATAAAAAAAGATAATGAAATAATTGAACTTCGAACAAAAATCAAAGAAACTGCTGCATCGCAATTAACAAACGGAGTAATAACATCGTCAGACTTTATAACAAAACTTAATGCTGAAACTCAAGCAATGCTAAATCTTGAATATCATAAAATACAACTTATTAAATCAAAAATTAATTATTTAACAATTACAGGAAATTTATAATTTAAAATCAGAAATATTAAATATTATGAATACTTTAAAGAAAATCACATTGCCAATTATGGCTGCAATCGTTTTATTTTCATGTTCGAATAATGATGAAAAATCCGATGCCTATGGAAATTTCGAAGCCACAGAAACAACAATTTCGTCTGAAGCTACCGGAAAGCTTTTAATATTTAATATATCAGAAGGGCAGATTTTGAAAAGGGATGAAACTGTTGGACTAGTTGACACAACTAACTTGTCATTAAAAAAAGAACAAGTTCTTGCACAACGTACTGCAATTTCAACAAAAGTTGCATCTGTTCTTTCACAAATCGAAATTCAAAACCAGCGAAAAGAAAATCTTATAAAAGACAAATCGAGAATTGAGAAAATGCTTAAAGATGAAGCTGCAACTCAAAAACAATTAGATGATATTAACGGAGCAATAAGTATAATTGAAAAAAATATTGCTTTAATTAGAACTCAAAATAGTGGAATTCTTAATGAGCTTAAGGCTTTTGACAAACAAGTAGAACAAATTGATTTGGCTCTATCGAAATGCTACCTTAAAAATCCTGTTAATGGAACCGTTCTGGTAAAATTGGCTGAGAAAAATGAAATTGTAAATATGGGCAAGCCTCTTTATCAAATTGCTAATTTAAATATAATGGAATTGAGGGTTTATGTAAGCGGTTCTCAATTAGCAAAAATAAAATTAGGACAAAAAGTTGATGTTTTAATTGATGAAACTGAAGATGAAAATCGGAAACTTGAAGGTAAAATAATTTGGATTTCAGCAAATGCCGAATTTACACCAAAAGTTATTCAAACAAAAGAAGAAAGAGTGAATATGGTTTATGCTGTTAAAGTAGGTGTAAAAAATCATGGAGCATTGAAAATTGGAATGCCGGGGGAGGTTATTTTTAGTAAGCAGTAGGCAATAGGCAAGTACAGTAGGCAAGTATGCAGTAGGCAAGTATGCAGTAGGCAATGGGCAATAGGAAATTTAAAAAAGACAATCAATGAATTAAGTACAATATCTAAACTAAAAAATTATGGATTTTAAGGATTTAACGGTTTATAAAAAAGCATTTAAGTTGGCTATGGATATTTTTGAAATTACCAAATCTTTTCCAAAGGAAGAAAAATATTCACTAACTAATCAAATCAGGAGGTCATCACGTTCTGTTTGTGCAAACATTGCCGAAGCATACAGAAAAAGATTATATCCTAAGCACTTTGTAAGTAAAACAACTGACTCTGACAGTGAAAACAGCGAAACTCAAGTTTGGTTGGATTTTTCAGCAAATTGTAACTACATAAATCAAAACACTTTTACTAGACTTAATGAAAACTCAATGGAAGTAGGAAAAATGCTGAATCATATGATTTTTAATTCAGAAAAATATAGAATAAAAGGAGACAAGGTAATAGATTAGAACACTTTGCCTACTGTCTATTGCCTATTTATTGAAAATATAGAATAAGCATCAAGAAACGATAAATTTACAAATGCTCAAAATTAATAACATATCAAAATCATACAACAAAGTTCAGGCTTTAAATAACATCTCATTTAAAGTTGACAAAGCTGAGTTATTTGGATTAATTGGTCCTGACGGAGCAGGAAAAACAACTTTGCTAAGAATTCTGACAACTTTACTTTTACCTGATAGCGGAACTGCAACTCTTAACAATCATGATGTTGTTAAAGATTATAAGAAGCTTCGAAATATTATTGGTTATATGCCTGGACGATTTTCTCTTTATCAGGATTTAAGTGTTGAAGAAAATCTTAAGTTTTTCGCAACAGTTTTCGGAACAACAATTGAAGAAAACTACGATTTAATTAAAGATATATATTCACAGATTGAACCATTTAAAAAAAGATTAGCCGGAAAACTTTCCGGAGGAATGAAACAAAAATTGGCATTATCCTGTGCATTGATTCACAAACCTAAAATACTTGTCCTTGACGAACCAACAACAGGTGTTGATGCAGTTTCGAGAAAAGAGTTTTGGGAAATGCTTAAAAACCTAAAAAAGAATAATATTACAATTATAGTTTCTACTCCATATATGGATGAAGCAAGTTTGTGCGACAGAGTTGCTTTAATGCAAAATGGTGAAATTCTTTCAATTGACACACCTGAAAATATTATTGCAGGTTTTGAAAAAGAAATTCTGGAAATTCGCTCAGATAATTTATACAAACTAACTCAAGACCTTAGGAAGTTCGAAAACACAGATTCTGTTTTCCCTTTTGGTCAAAGTTTGCACTATACCGATAAGAACAAAGATTTTGATTTGAATTCAATATTGCAATATCTGGAAAACAAGGGTCACAAAAATATTATTATTAACCATACAAAAGCAAACATAGAAGACTGTTTTATGAGGCTGATGTCATCAAAAGAAAATGAATAAAGAACACGAAATAATAAGAGTTGAAAACCTGGTTAAGAAATTTGGGAATTTCATTGCTAATGATAATCTCAATTTTAGTGTTTACCAAGGAGAGATTTTTGGATTCCTTGGGGCAAATGGGGCAGGAAAAACAACAGCAATGAGAATATTGTGTGGGCTTTCAAAACCGACATCAGGAATTATAAATGTTGCCGGATTTGATGTTTATAAAGAAACTGAAAAAATAAAGAAAAACATCGGCTATATGAGCCAGAAGTTTTCACTATATGAAAATCTGACAATAACTGAAAACATAAGGTTTTATGCTGGAATTTATGGAATGTCAAAAAAACAGATTAAAGAAAAAACTGAAAAGGTTTTAAAACGATTAGACTTTTATGATTCAAAAGATAAGCTGATTTCATCTCTACCACTAGGTTGGAAACAAAAGTTGGCTTTTTCAATTGCAATTTTTCATGAACCGAAAATTGTTTTTCTGGATGAACCAACTGGTGGTGTTGATCCAATAACAAGACGGCAATTTTGGGACATGATTTATGAAACAGCAAATGATGGAATAACGGTTTTTGTTACTACGCATTATATGGACGAAGCAGAATATTGCGACCGAGTTACAATTATGGTTGATGGTAGAATTGATGCCCTGGATACACCGGAAAATTTAAAGAAAAAATATAAGGCAGAAAATATGGATGAAGTTTTTGTGAAGTTGGCGAGGGGAAAACAAGTACATAGTAAATAGACTGTTAGATATTAGAAAAGAAATATATAATTATAAATAACTATAATCATGCATAAATTTAAAGATTTAAAAGTTTGGCAAAGATCAATAGAACTTACAATAAGGATTTATTCTGTAACTGAAAAGTATCCAAAACATGAGCAATTCGGATTGACACTTCAAACAAGAAAAAGTGCCTATTCAATGCCTATGAACATTTCTGAAGGCTGTGGAAGGCGAAGTGATAAGGAATTTGTGAGATTTTTAGATATTGCTTTAGGTTCGGGCTTTGAACTTGAGACTCAGCTTATAATTGCTAATAGACTAAAATATATTTCTAATATTGAATTTAGTGAACTAAACAATGAAACTCAAGAAATTCAAAAAATGCTTTCTGGTTTAATGAAAAAATATACCGTCATCTAACTACTAATAATCTAACGACTAACAATCTAAAAAAATGAAACGATTCATCGGATTTGTAAAAAAAGAATTCTATCACATATTCCGGGATAGCCGAACAATGTTGATTTTGTTTGCTATGCCCATTGCTCAAATCCTGATTTTTGGTTTTGTTGTTACAAATGAAATTAAAGATGCAAATATTGCAATTCTTGACCATTCTAATGATTATATTACTGAAGAAATAACTAATAAAATTCTTTCCTCAGGTTATTTCAGGAATGTAAAAAATCTAAAAAGTACTGATGAAATTGATGAAATTTTCAAAAGTGGAAAAGCAAAAGAAGTTATTGTTTTTGAACAGGATTTTGCCAAAAAACTATTAAAAACCGGAAAAGCAAACGTGCAGGTAATTGCTGATGCATCTGATGCAAATTCTGCAAATATGGTTGTGAATTATACAACAGCAATAATTCGAAATTATTCACAATCAATAACAATAAACCAAACCGTTCCTTTGCAAATAATTTCTGAACCAAGAATGATGTACAACGAAAGTTTAAAAGGAGTTTATATGTTTGTACCCGGAACAATTGCTTTAATTTTAATGTTGGTTTCAGCAATGATGACGTCAATTTCAATAACCCGTGAAAAAGAAATGGGAACAATGGAAGTACTTCTGGTTTCTCCTTTAAAACCAATTCAAATAATACTCGGAAAAGTTACACCATATCTTGGACTTTCTTTTATTAATGCAGTTTCTATTATATTGCTTGGAAAGTTCGTGTTTGGTGTTCCTATTCACGGCAGTGTTATATTATTGCTTTTTGTTAGCATACTATTTATTATTATGGCTCTTTCGCTGGGAATATTTATTTCTACAGCAGCAAAAAGTCAACAAACGGCAATGTTTATTTCAATGTTTGCTCTACTGCTTCCAACAATATTACTTTCAGGATTTATTTTCCCTATAGAAAATATGCCAAAAGTCCTTCAATGGTTAGCTCATTGTATGCCACCAAAATATTTCATCACTGCCATTAAAAACATTATGCTAAAGGGAACCGGAATTTTTTATATCTGGAAAGAAATATTATTTATCGGTGGATTGACAGTGATTTTTATTGCTTTAAGTCTTAAAAAATTTAAGGTGAGATTAGAGTAGCAATTTAATTTTTAGAGTTTAATTTTTTTAACAACAAACAAAAGAACCAGTGCATAATTTATAAAATGAAGACATTATTTTACATAATTCAAAAAGAGTTTATTCAGATTTTTAGGGATAAAACAATTCTTCCTATACTTTTTATTTTGCCTATTGTTCAGCTTATTATTTTAGTATATGCTGCAAATCTTGAAATGCAGCATATAAAAATGCATATTGTTGATAAAGATCTTTCTTCAACTTCAAGGCAACTATGCAGCAAATTTGAAGCTTCACCGTTTTTTCATATAAAAGAGCAGTCATTTTCAATAGAATATGCAGAAAAAGAATTAAAAGAAGATGCTGTTGACGTAATTTTGCATATTCCCAAAGGATTTGAAAAAGATTTATTAAAAAACAAAAAATCTAAACTCCAGCTATTAATTAATGCAATAAATGGCACAACCGCAGGGCTGATAAATGTTTACTCAACTTCTGTGATTATTGACTTCAACAAAGATGTTGTTATTGATTGGTTAGGAATTCCAAATAAAGAAAAATTGGGAGGAATAAATGTAATAAGTTCTTTTTGGTATAATTCTGAGTTAAATTATAAAATTTATATGCTCCCGGGAATTCTCGTAATTTTAGTTACAATAATTGGTATGTTTCTGACTGCCTTGAATATTGTTCGGGAAAAAGAAATGGGTACAATTGAACAAATTAATGTTACACCTATAAAAAAGTATCAATTCATAATCGGAAAATTAATTCCTTTTTGGCTTATCGGACTTTTCGAGTTTTTCTTTGGTTTATTAATTGGAGTTATATTATTTAATGTTCCTGTTGTTGGAAGTTTATGGTTGTTGCTGGGAATTACTTGTGTATATTTATTTGTTGTTTTGGGCTTGGGATTGTTATTATCAACAATTTCGCAAACTCAGCAACAAGTTATGTTTATTTCTTTCTTTTTTATGCTAGTTTTTATTTTGATGAGTGGGATATTTACCCCCACCGAAAGCATGCCTGATTGGGCTCAGAAAGTGAATATCATAAATCCGTTCACATATTTTATAAGAGCATTAAGAATGATACTTTTGAAAGGCTCTGACTTCTTTGATATTTTAAAAGATTTTATTGCTTTGAGTATTTATGCTGTTGTTACAATAATCATGTCGGTTTGGATGTATCGAAAAAGAGCATAATCTGGAATTTTTAATGCTCGAGCAATTTTTAATCAGCTCTTAAATCGTATTAATTTTCTTTTAAAATAAACTCTCCTTATCCAATATGGTAAAATAATTGCTCCAATAAAAAGGTATGGATAATAACTTATTATTCGCCAAATGATAGCTAAGGCTGGACTTAGTCCGGGAAGAATGAATTCGCCAAGAAAATCAGAAAATATAAATTCTGCAACACCGCTGCTACCTGGCGTTGGACTTATTAGTAAAATTACCCACATTATTAACTGGCGTGCATAAATAAGAAAATGGTCGTTAACAGAAATAAATGCTAAAATTATACAATTCACAACCCAAAATCTTGCTGTCCATGAAAATAGAGTTGCAAAATATGCCTTCATCCAAAAAACAAAAGATTTTCCTTTCATTTCTTTTGAAGTAACAATTATTTCATCGCCGGTTTTTCCAGCTTTTTCTCTCCATTTTCTTAAAATAGGAAGTTTAAATATTTTTAATAAAATCCATTTAAAACCTCTGGGATTTATAAAAACACCATAAACAATAATTGATGTTAAAACTAAAATAAATAAATATCCAATAAGAAATATGCCTTTGATGCCGAAATTTGTATTAAACAAAGCAAACTCGGCATTAGTGAAAAATAAATTTTGGGTTCCAACAAAAATAAAAACTAATGGTACCATAATAATATAAAACATTTCATCTAACAAAGATGTAATCAATACAATAGCAGTGGATTTGCCCATATTAATTCCTTCTTTGTTAATAATAAACAAAGCAACAACAGACCCACCAACAACAGAAGGTGTTACCGATGAAGCAAATTCCCAAAGCATAATAACATCAAAACTTTTTCGCCAGCTAAGTTCTTTATCAGTTAACAAACGGATTCTGTACATATAAGAAATATCTCTTACTCCCATTAATATTATTGATAGAAAAATCCAGAAATATGATTGCCACACCCAGTTAATTTGTAGAAATGTTTCTTTATCAAAGTTTCTGTAAAGCAAATATGAAGCAACTCCAAAACCAATAATTACAGGAATAATTACTTTCCTGAATTTGAATAAAGATAATATGCTTCGGTGTTGGCTTTTCATTTATTGCTTTCAAATTTAAATTGTTAACAAAAATAATCTAACTAATTTAATTAATAAATAATTATGTGCTTAAAATAATAACAAATGTAATGTTTTTGATGGAATAGAAATTCAGCTACTTACAAATAAATGTAAAATTAATTCGGTCATATTGACTGCTCAATATCAGGCAATAGTGACAATGCGGCATGAGAATATTTAATTAAATGCGAATTTTCGTGCTGGTATAAAAATTGACAATCGTTTTTCAGAAAAAACAATATTTAAAATAAAAAATTATGGAGGATTTAAAAATGAACTTAATAAGATGGAATAACCCCGCAAGATTATCAAACATTTTTGATGATTATTTTGAAAATGGAAATTTATATAATAACAATCACAAAAAAAGTTGTGGATGTGTTCCTGCTGCAAACATTATAGAAGAAAAAGATGCTTTTGAAGTTGATATTGCTGTACCAGGGATGAATAAAAAAGATTTTAAAATTAATCTTGAAAAGGATTTGTTAACAATTTCAATTGAAAAGGAAAAAGAAGAAAAAGAAGAAAACAAAAATTTTACAAGAAGAGAATTTGTTTACAGTGCTTTCAGTCGTTCTTTTACTTTACCTGAAACTATTGAAACTGAAAAAATTAATGCAGAATATGAAAACGGAATTCTTAAAATCAAATTACCAAAGAAAGCCGAAGCAAAATTGAAGCTAAATAAAGAGATAAAAATTTCCTAACCTGAAATTAATAACAAAAGGGAGGCATTAGAAAATGTCCCCTTTTTTTATGTTAAGGGGACTTCTAATAATTCCTTTCTTTCAAGAAACAAATATAATGAATAAGATGTTAGGCACAAATTTTTCTTAATAGCCTAAGCTATCTAGAAAAATTTTAACGAAACAGATTGTTTATAATATTTGTTCCTATAGGGTTTTCAGAGTTTTCCATATACTTCTTCAAATTTTCTTACATTATCTCAATAGTGCTTCAAAAATTTTCATTGTCTATGAAAAACTCTGAAAATCTTGATGTGAAGTAATTATTAGAAGACACCTTTAATAATTACTTTTGCATAAAAGAAAAAACAATGTTGAAAAATAATAAAAGAATTTTTTTATTGATTTCTGTATTAGTTCTGATTCTTTCAATGTCTTCATGCAAGATTTTGCAAAGACCAAAAAAGGTTCAAGAAAAAACAGAATTTATCTCAGAAAAAGATTTCTATAAGAAGTATTCAGAAATATTTGCTTATAGACTTAATGGTACTGAGAATAAGAAATTAATTACAACAATTTCGGGATGGCTTGGAGTTCCTTATAAATATGGTGGTTGCGATAAAAATGGAACAGATTGTTCGTGTTTGGTGAAAATGATTTATCAAGATGTTTATGGAATTGATTTAAACAGACGTTCGATTGATATTTTGAAAAGCAGTATTAAAGTTGAAAGAAAAAATATTCTTGAAGGAGATTTAGTTTTTTTCAAAACTTCAAAAAACAAATATTCACATGTAGGCATTTATATTTCAAATAATAAATTTGTGCATTCTACAACCCAGAAAGGAGTGATTATTTCAGACTTGGATGAACCATATTGGTCAAAATCATATTTCTCGGCAGCACGAATAAAAAATTAAAATATTTCTTCTGATGAGTTTGCCATAATTTAGAAATGAATTTATAAAAAAGCGGGAAACGGGGTTCGAACCCGCGACCCTCAGCTTGGGAAGCTGATGCTCTACCGCTGAGCTACTCCCGCATATTTTACAAAAACAAAACTCATAAAAATTTGTTAAATAATTAGTTTATTATTTAAAATTCTTATTCAAGCCTTTCAATTAGTTGTTTGAATTCTTTTGTCTGTCTGATGGCTGAAAATTCAATGTCTTCATTCAATCTTTGTGAATCTTCAAAGCCATTATCAATTGCAAAATTTAGATTTTCAAAAGTCTTTTGTTTGTTTCCCTGTTTATTATAAATGGTTGCTTTTAGGTAGTAAATTTCAGAGTTAGTTGGGTCAACCATTTGATAGATTTGGAGAAATTTCTTTGCATTTGCAAAATCATTTATCTTAACAGTTTTGTCGGAATACATATAAGCAATAAGACTTAAATAGCTTTTTACTCTCTCGTAAACTAAACTTTGTTTGGGATTTTTATTAATTTTTATGAATTTGTTTATTTGATTAATTTCATTTTTCCACCATTTAGTATTTTGTGTTTGAAATGCCTGACTGTATTTTTGTTGCAAACCGGTTTCTAAACTGAAATTATTATTTTGATTTTGTTTTGCGTTTAAATATTTTTCAGAAGTTTCAATATTAACAATTCTTGATTCGTATTTTGTAATATTTGTTAATCCGTCGAGAAAATTAATTGCTTTTTTGTTGTAATCATATTCTTCGATTATTTGTTTATTATCGGAAGCATTTTTTATTTTCACATCAAGAAATTCTTTCACTTTATCAATTAGAGAATAATCAATTATTTTGAAAGTATTTTTCATGGAATTCAGTTCCAACCATTGAAAAGCTTCTTCCATTGTTTCTTTTTTGGGCCATTCGTGCTTACCATCGAAAACACAAATATTATTTTTAATGTTCAAAGAACTTAGTTGCTGTTCTACATTAAGAATTTCGAGATAATTAAAATCTTTGTTTCCAACCATTGCCATAAAATGGAAGTTTTTATTGGCAAAATTGGGATTAGAAGGCAATCCTGCTCCGCAGGCAATAACTCCTGCAATTCCTCCCTGATTTATTGCAATTGAACCGGCAACTCTTGCACCACCCGAAAACCCCATCGTGTAAACTTGTCGTGAATCAATTGAAAATCGTATGCTGCATTCACCTATTAATGTTGAAGTAATATTATTTGAAATTTCCGGCGAAAGACCATTCTTCGAATTGTTTGATGCAATGAGAATATAGCCATATTTTTCTGCAAGGTCTTTATAAAGTTCGACAGGCATTTTGCCTCGGGCATGAGAATCAAAAATATAAATTGCCGGGAATTTTTTATCAATGGAATAAATCTTTGGCAAATAGAGTGAAAAAGAATAAGCTGAATTTTGTTTGCATTTGATGTCTTCAATTAAAATTCCTGTTTGAAAGGATTCCTGAGTACTTTCTTCCTTTGGCTGCTGTTGCTCTTGATGTTTGTTTTTTTGATTTGATGAGCAGCCTATAATTGTAAAAATTAATAGAGCATTAATTATAATTTTAAAAATAGAATTCATTTTAATTTATTTATTTGTCAAAATTAATGGATATTTGAATAATATCAAAGAATAGGATTTTTATTTAATGCCAAGACTAAATAAATGGATAAACTAAGAATTTTAATAATCCATTTTAAATTCAATTAAATAAATTATTTGATAAGCCATTAATCATTATTATCTTTGCTTAAAATTTGAAATATTATGATTAAATCAATGACCGGCTATGGTAAAGCCCAATGCGACACTCCTAATAAAAAAATTACCATAGAAATTAAATCTTTAAACAGTAAACAAATTGATATTAACACAAAGATTCCTTATGTTTATAATGAAAAAGATATTGAAATCAGAACTTTATTATCACAAAAACTGCAAAGGGGTAAAGTTGTAATTTCAATAATTGAAGAAAAAACCGGAAAAGAATCTAACTATAGCTTGAATAAAGAACTGGCAAAAAAATATTATAGCGAACTGAAATCTCTTGCTTCAGAGATTAATGAAAAAGCTGAAACAGACTATTTATCAATGATTACTCATTTCCCCGAAGTTCTTCAACAAGAAAAAGAAGAACTTGATAAAAATGAATGGATGCAAATTCAAAATTGCATTAATGAAGCAATTGAGGAGCTTGACAAATTTAGAATGGTTGAAGGGAAATCATTAGAAAAAGATTTTATCGAAAGAATTGTTTTAATAAAAAAACTTCTATCAGAAGTTGATAATTACGAAGGTGAAAGAATAGTTAATTTAAAAAAACGCTTCAGAAAAAATTTAACAAATTTTTTAGAAGAAAATAAAATTGACGAAAGCAGATTTGAACAGGAAGTTTTATATTATATAGAAAAAATTGATGTAACAGAAGAAAAAATACGTCTTTCAAAACATCTGGATTATTTTATTGAAACAATTAACGAATCTGTTTCACAAGGGAAAAAATTAAATTTCATTTCTCAGGAAATTGGCAGAGAAATCAATACCCTTGGTTCAAAAGCTAATGATGTTGATATTCAAAAAATTGTTGTTCAGATGAAAGACGAACTGGAAAAAATCAAAGAACAATTAATGAACATTCTTTAAAAATGCAAGGCAAGCTAATAATAATTTCAGCTCCATCGGGAGCCGGCAAAACAACAATAGTTAATCAATTGCTGAACAATAATGAAAAACTGGAATTTTCAATTTCAGCTTGCAGTCGTCCAAAAAGAGATAAAGAAATACAAGGAAAAGATTACTATTTTCTAAGTGTTGAACAATTTAAAAACAAAATCGCTCGTAATGAATTTGTTGAATGGGAAGAAGTTTATCCAAATCAGTTTTATGGAACTCTAAAATCCGAAATTCAAAGAATATGGGAAAAGGGAAATACTGTTATATTTGATGTTGATGTTATTGGAGGATTAAATCTTAAAAAACAGTTTGGCAAAAAAGCTCTTTCAATATTTATTATGCCACCTTCAATTGATGAGCTTGAAAATAGGCTAAAAAAACGTTCATCTGAAAATGATGTCAGTCTTAATGAAAGATTGTCCAAAGCAAAATATGAATTAACTTTTGCCGATAAATTTGATGAAATTATTCTTAACGAAGATTTAAAAACTGCTGTGAATCTTACAGATAAAATTGTTAATGATTTCATAATCAAAAAATAATTTCAATAATATTTTTAATCCAAATTTATTTCCTTATGTATTTTAGATTTTTGTAATTTTAATTTTTAATATTACCAATTATTATTAAAATCTAATTTATGGTTCCAAATTCTTATGCAATAGTTACAGGAGCATCTGGTGGGATTGGTTTTGAGTTATCAAAATTATTAGCAAAAGACCATTCTAACCTAATTCTTGTAGCAAGAAATATTGAAAAACTTAATGAAATAAAAGCAAAACTTGAAAATGAGTTTTCTGTTTCAGTATTTACTATTAAAAAAGATTTATCTGTTTCAGGAGTTTCCAAGGAATTATTTGATGAAATAAAAAGCATGAATGTTAAGGTCAGCATTTTAATAAATAATGCAGGATTTGGTGATTTTGAAAGTTTCGCTGAGAGCAAGATTGATAAGCAGCTTCGGATGATGCAGTTAAATATTATCACTTTAACCGAGTTGACAAGATTATTTTTGCCCGAATTAATAAACCAAAAAGAAGGCAAAATACTTAATCTTGCATCAATTGCATCATTTATGCCAGGACCCATGATGTCGGTTTACTATGCTTCAAAAGCTTATGTTTTGTCATTCACAGAATCAATTTCTAATGAACTAAGGGGAAGTGGAGTTACGGTAACAGCTCTTTGTCCGGGACCAACAAAAACCAAATTTTTTGATACTGCCGAAGTTGATAATCCTAAATTTGTAAAGTTGTTAAAAACTGCTGAACCATCTTCGGTTGCGAGATATGGTTATCATGCTATGAATAAAGGAAAAGTTATAGCAATACCGGGAATTGTTAATAAAATAATAATTTTTTCTGTGCGATTTACTCCTCGAAAACTCATTAGATATATAACAGGAAAACTTGCTAAAAATCAAAACTAATAAGTATGACAGTAAATAATAAAAGCATAGGTTTGTTTTTCGGTTCATTCAATCCGATTCACTCAGGTCATATGATTATTGCAAATTATATGCTCGAATTTACTGCTCTTAATGAAATCTGGTTTGTTGTTTCTCCACAAAATCCTTTGAAAGAAAGGAAAACTTTGCTTGCAGATTATCACCGACTTGAGATGGTAAATATTGCTATCGAGAACAATACCCAAATGAAATCCTGCAACATTGAATTCAAACTTTCTAAACCTTCATACACAATTGACACGCTAACATTTCTAAAAGAAAAATATCCTAAAAAAGATTTTGTGCTAATTATGGGTGCTGATAGTTTAGAAAGTTTAAGAAAGTGGAAAAATTTCCGGCAGCTTTTAGAATTTTATGAAATATATGTTTATCCTCGTCCCGGCTCTGAGGGTGGCGAATTTATTTCTAATCAAAAAGTAACGAAAGTTAATTCGCCCTTGATAGAAATTTCGTCGAGTTTCATTAGGAAAGCAATAAAAGAAAAGAAAAATATCGATTATTTTTTACCCGAAAAGGTTTATGAATATATTAAGGAAATGCATTTTTATGAAACACCCAGCTTGACTAAGCAGTAAAAAATTGCAATTTCCTGTTCGCTAAAACAAGATAAAAATTCAGAAACAATTTTTTACCAAATAAATAATTATTATATTTGCTGTATCATTATGTTTTATATAAACAAATGAATATGGATTTATAGGTCTTTTGGATATGAAAATATAATGGTAAGATATACTGAATTTCGTATATTTGAGCGTTAGCGTTCATTGAGAAAACACAGAAAAACTAACTTTAAATATAGCATTAATATTTAAAATTTATGAAAAATGAAAAATAAAAAAGGTATTTTGATTTACTCATTATTTATAGTGGGATTTACATTATTTCTTACAAATAGTTGTGAAAAGGATGACGAGTTGCCAGTGTTAACAACAACAGCAATTCTCAGTTCATCACAAACACAAGCAGTTTGTGGAGGCGACATTACTTCCGCCGGCAGTTCATCCGTAACGGCCCGTGGCGTTTGCTGGAGTACAAATTCAGACCCCACTATAGCCAATAATAAAACCAATGATGGTACTGGTACAGGAAGTTTTGAAAGTACTATTACCGGCTTAACAGCAAAAACCAACTATTACATAAGAGCATACGCTACTAATAGCGCCGGAACAAGCTATGGCAATCAAATAAATTTAACTACATCTGGAGTGATTGCGATTGGTGAAAGTTATCAGGGAGGTATAATTGCTTATATTTTTCAGTCGGGAGATTGGGGCTATATTGCCGGAGAAATTCATGGAATAATTGTTTCTAACACAGACTCTTCTGCTATATGGGGCTGTTATGGGACAGAAATAAATGGTGCTGATGAAACTGATTTAGGAAAGGGATTACAAAATACCAATGAAATATTAGCAGGTTGTCAAACTCCCGGGATTGCTGCGGATTTGGCATCAAGCATAAGTGGCTGGTTTTTGCCAAGTTATTATGAGCTATATTTACTTTACCAAAACAAAACTGCTATTAGCGGATTTTCACCCCCTTATTGGAGCTCTACAGAAGAAGATGCTAACAAGGCTTGGGCTATTTGTTCCTCTGGTGGTGTACTTCTGATAGATAAAAATTTAGTGGTTGATTTTAGAGCAATTAAGTATTTTTAATACAGGCAAATAGCCAGCAGTAATCGTTATCGGAAATAAAAAAACTACAATCATTATTATTTTATACTAAATGAAAAAAATTATTGGAATATTTATTTTTGTATCATTAGTTTCTTGTGTAACTACTAAATATGATTTAAAAACAGATTTGAAAATTGAAACATTGTCAATCTGTGTGAATTATAGTGATTTAGTTCCCAATAATATCAGGTATAGATTTGATGAAATAGCATATAATTTTGTTAACGAATATAATAAGACGCAACACGAATTCAAACTATCTTTATGTGATGATTCAACAAACAGTGCATTAAATATATATATAAGAAATACGATTCTTGTAACTACAGGTCGCCAAATATATTCAACTATTGTTTCAGTTTGTGGATTGTCTTTACCTTTTATAATGATTGCTGCAGAATGTCCATTTATTGTACTTTTCTATACTTTTCCAAATGATGTTACTTATGTAAGTCTTAAACTAACACCTGATTTATCACCTTTTAACAAAGTTTATTATAGGCATTTTGAAAACTCCGGATATCTTAGAAATCAAAAAAAACAAATATTTAAACATGGAATTGAATTTAATAGATTTTTAAATAAGGAATTAGAAAAGATAGAAAAGCAATATAGACATAACAAAGAAGTAGAGATGTTGCACAACATCTCTACTAAATCAAAACAAAATTGATTTTATGATTTTTGCTTATTAAATTATATTTGAAACGATGACCAAATTTAGCCCTGAAAAAAGAAAGTATTATAAAATCGGAGTTTCCGGATATATTGGAGCAGGGAATAATATTAATGTTTTTACAAGAAGACCAAAACCATCGTTTTCGAAGCTGAAACAAATTTATGGTGAACATCTTGAAGATTTCAAAGTAAATGACTCTACACATAAAGATAGAAAGAAAATCTCAAATGAACTTAGGGAGAAGATAAAAGCAAATGCTCGGAAAGATTATAAAAGGTTCATAAGAAATCAAATAATTATTGCTTTGATTAGTTTAATAATTGTGTTTCTTATGATATTAATAGTATGGAAAATTATTCTTTATTTCTATTCGGACTTGAAGTAAAAACTTTGCATTCAATATTTCTTAGGACAAAATACCCCAGAACCTTACAATTTCCTCTTCACTTCAATTTTTTCGTAACCTTCAATAATATCTTTTACTTTAATATCATTAAAGTTTTCGATATTCAAACCACACTCAAAACCTTTTGAGACATCTTTAACGTCATCTTTAAAACGTTTAAGAGAACCAAGATTGCCGGAGTAAATAACAATTCCATCACGAATAAGATGAATTTTAGTGTTTCGTGAAATTAAAGATAAAGCAAGATTACCAAAAGAATTATTCTTGCTTTTAATGGATATAATTTCACCTAATAAAAAAGAAAGCATCTAACAATGAGTAAATTTCTTACCAAGTAGTTCAAGGTGAGTTGATACTTTCCTTCAAACATCATCATTTCAACATTTCCCGAAATTCACAACCCATATTTATTATAAAACTTACCTTTGCAAAAATTCCATTATGGAAACTTTTGATGCTTTAAATCTCACAAAACCTTTGCAAAATGCAATTGCTGATTTAGGATTTGATAAACCAACTCCAATACAGAAAGAAGCTTGTCCGGTTATCCTATCCGGTAAAGATATGGTTGGAATTGCTCAGACAGGTACCGGGAAAACAATTGCTTATTTGCTTCCAATTTTAAAGGATTTAAAATTTTCGAAACAGATAAATCCAAGAGTTCTGATTTTAGTTCCAACTCGTGAATTAGTATTGCAATTGGTTAAAGATATCAACAAGCTTACAAAATATATGAGTATTCGGGCTTTAGGCGTTTATGGAGGAACAAATATAAACACTCAAAAAAAAGCTGTAGCTCAAGGTTGCGATATTCTGGTTGCAACTCCCGGGCGTTTATATGATTTAGCTGTAACAGGAATTTTACAACTGAATGGAATTAAAAAGCTGGTAATTGATGAGGTTGATATTATGCTTGACCTTGGATTTCGTCCACAACTAACAAATATTTTTGACCTTCTTAAAGAACGCAGGCAAAACCTAATGTTTTCAGCAACTATGACTGAAGAAGTGGATGCTTTAATTGATGAATTTTTTATAGTTCCGGCAAAAATTTCAATTGCTGTTAGTGGAACTCCTTTAGAAAACATTGAACAAAAATGCTATCCAGTAAAGAATTTCTACACCAAAGTAAATTTGCTGAGCCACTTATTGGAAAACAAGGAGGAATTTAGCAAAGCCTTGGTTTTTGTTTCAAGTAAGAAAAATGCGGATAAACTTTTCGAAGCTATTGAAGAAAAGTATGGAACCGAAAGCTGCATAATACATTCTAATAAATCTCAAAACTATAGAATACGTTCGATTGAACAATTTGACGAAGGTGTCAATAGAATTTTAGTTACCACAGATATAATGGCTCGTGGGCTGGATTTGGAAAAAATTTCCCATGTAATCAATATAGACACTCCAACTTTCCCTGAAAATTATATGCACAGAATTGGCAGGACAGGAAGAGCAGAACAAGCTGGGAAAACTATCTTGTTTTATACAGAAAAAGAAGAAGAAGCAAAAGCAAGAATTGAAAAATTGATGGATTATAAGATTCCAATTGTTGAATTTCCTGAAGAAGTTCCAATCTCCAAAGAACTTATTGCAGAAGAGCTTCCCAAAATGCCTGAAATTAAAAATCCACATAAAAAATCAACAGAGAAACGTGGAGCCGCATTTCACGAGAAGAAAGAAAAAAACCTAAAAATAAATCAAGGTGGTTCTTATCTCAGAAAAGGTAAAAAGTATAAAAAGCCTAAAACAAGAGGTGATAAAAAAGCAAATCTTCGAAATAAAAAAAAATAGATTAACTTTGAAAATCGAAATTACTCAAAACTAAAATTGATTATCATGGCAAAATCACAAGACGCAAAGAAAGCAGTAAAAAAAGCACCGGCAAAAACAGCAAAAGAAAAAAAAGCAGAAAAAAGAGAAAAGAAAGCTAAAAAGCTTATTTCTTAATTCATAATTTTTACTATTTCGAAATCAACGAGTGCACCCGAATAATTTGTAATTCTAAAATTACAGGTTTTTTGCATATAATAAAACCATCGTTTTCGAAGCTGAAACAAATTTATGGTGAACATCTTGAAGATTTCAGGGCAAATGACTCTACAGAAAATAATAGAAAGAAAATCTCAAATGAACTTAGGGAGAAGATAAAAGTAAATGCTCGAAAAGATTATAAAAAGTTCATAAGGAGTCAAATAATTATTGCCTCAATTAGTTTAATAATTGTGTTTCTTATGATATTATTAGTATGGAAAATTATTCTTTATTTCTATCCGGGCTTGAAGTAAATACCTTGTATTCAATATTTCTTAGGACAATATCCCCCAGAACCTTACAATTTTCTCTTCACTTCAATTTCTTCGTAACCTTCAATAATATCTTTTTCTTTAATATCATTAAAGTTTTCGATATTCAAACCACACTCAAAACCTTTTGAGACATCTTTAACGTCATCTTTAAAACGTTTAAGAGAGCCAAGATTTCCTGTGTAGATAACAATTCCATCACGAATAAGATGAATTTTAGTGTTTCGTGAAATTTTACCGTCGAGCACCATGCAACCTGCAATGGTTCCAACTTTAGTAATTTTGAAAATTTCTCTTATTTCAACATTGCACAAAACTTTTTCTTCAATATCCGGTGAAAGCATACCTTCTATAGCAGATTTAATTTCTTCTATTGCTTGGTAGATAACAGAATAAAGTCGAATATCAATTTGTTCTTGTTGGGCAAGTTTACGAGCACTAACTGATGGCCTTACCTGAAATCCTATAACAACAGCATTAGAAGCAGAAGCAAGCAGAACATCGCCTTCGGTAATTTGTCCAACAGCTTTATGAATAACATTAACCTGTACTTCATCAGTGCTTAAATTTATCAAAGAATCGGAAAGAGCTTCAACAGAACCATCAACATCACCTTTAATAATAACATTCAATTCTTTAAAATCTCCGATAGCAATACGTCTGCCGATTTCGTCAAGAGTAATATGTTTTTGAGTTCTTAAACCTTGTTCGCGTTGTAATTGTAATCTTTTGGTTGCAATTAATTTTGTTTCGTGTTCGTTAGTCATCACATTAAAAGAATCACCTGCCTGTGGAGCTCCGTTTAAACCAAGCATTAAAATTGCAGATGATGGTCCGGCTTCTTCAACAAGTTTATTTCTTTCATTATACATTGCTTTGACTTTACCATAGCAATAACCGGCTAAAACCATATCACCGACTTTAAGAGTTCCATTTTGTATAACCAATTTTGTAATATAGCCTCTTCCTTTATCAAGAGATGATTCAAGGATGGTACCATTTGCAAGTTTGTTAGGATTTGCTTTTAATTCTAGTAATTCTGATTCAAATAGAACTTTTTCAAGCAATAGGTCAACATTTACACCTTTTTTAGCAGAGATTTCTTGTGATTGATATTTTCCACCCCAATCTTCAACAAGAATATTCAAATTTGCTAATTCTTCTTTTATTTTTTCGGGATTTGAGTTTGATTTATCAATTTTATTTATTGCAAAAACAATAGGTACGCCGGCTGCCTGAGCATGATTAATAGCTTCTTTTGTTTGAGGCATAACATTATCATCAGCAGCAATAACAATAACTGCTACGTCGGTGATTTTTGCACCTCTTGCACGCATGGCTGTAAATGCTTCGTGACCAGGTGTGTCAAGGAAAGTTATAGCTTTTCCACTTTCTAACTTCACTTCATAAGCACCAATATGTTGAGTGATTCCTCCAGCTTCTCCTGCAATAACATTAGCATGTCTTATATAGTCAAGCAAAGATGTTTTACCATGGTCAACATGTCCCATAACGGTAACAATTGCTGATCTTTCTACAAGGTCTTCAGGTTTATCTTCTTCTTCTTTTATTGCTTCTTGAACTTCAACACTTACAAATTCAACCTGATATTTAAATTCTTCTGCAACAATTGTTAAAGTTTCAGCATCTAAACGTTGATTGATTGATACAAATAGTCCTAAGCTCATGCAAGTAGAAATAATTTCGGTAACGGTAACCTTAATCATTGTTGCCAGTTCGTTAACAGTAACAAATTCTGTTACTTTAATTATTTTCTTGTCATCTTCAATTTTTTGTTGTTCTTCTTTAACTTGTTGAGTAACTAATTCACGTTTTTGTTTTCGATATTTTGAAGATTTGGATTTTCCTGCAGAAGTTAATTTTAAAAGAGTTTCTTTAACTTGTTTTTGGATATCTTCTTCTGATAATTGAGCTCTAATAATTGGTTTATGTCTCTTTTTACCTTTATATCTTGAATCTGTTTTTACAACTTTATTTACATCTAAATTTTTCTTTTCTTGTCCTGGTTTTGGAGTTTTCTTTATTCTTTTACGTTTCTTCTTTCTTTCATTTGTTCGTGCATCGGAAGAAGAAGCAACAGGTTTCTTTACAGGTGTTACAATTTTGGGGAGTTCTATTTTTCCTAATACCTTAGGAGCTTTTAAATCTGTATATTTTGTTTTTAGGAAATTATTATCGGTTTCAGGAGTTTTTTTATCAACTTCAACAATTTCTTCAGTTTCTTTTATTTCTTTTGTTTCAGGTTCTTTTTTCTCTTTTAAGTCCGGTTCTTGTTGTGGAGTTTCAGCTTTCTTTTCTTCAACATCAACAGTTTTTTCAGCAACTTTTTCTTTTTCAGCTTTTTTGCTTTTTACAGTTTTTTTCTTAGGAGAAATTTTTTCTATGTCAAGTTTTCCAAGAACTTTAGGAGTTTTCTTTATTTCTTCTTTTACCTCAGGTTCTTTTTTGACTATTTCTTCTACTTCATCTTTCTTTATTTCATCTTTCTTTATTTCTACTGTTTCTTTTACTCCTGTTTTTTTTGCTACTTCTTTTTTTGCTTCTTCTTTTTTGACTTTTACTTCTTTAGGTTTTTCTTTTTTTGGTTCTACAACTTTTTTCTCAGGTTCAATTGATGTAGTTTGTTTTATAAATAAATCTTCGGGTTCTTTATCCAAAACAAAATCTTCGGGAGTTGTTACTTTGTTATCAAGAGTAATAGTTTCGTGTAAAGTATGCTCTAAACCAACTTTATAAGATTCTTCCTTAGCAGTTTTTTCAGATTGAAATTCTTCCACTAAAACATCATACATTTCAGAAGATATTTTAGTGTTCGGCTTGTTTTCAACATCAAAACCCTTAGATGTAAGAAATTCAACAATAGTTAGAATTCCTACATTAAATTCTTTAACAGCCTTACTTAATCTTATTGGTTTACTGGCTTTTGCCATATTATAAATAGTTTACTTTTATATTTAAAAATTGTAAAAATACTGTTTTTTATTCAAATTCCGATTTAAGTATTTTTATAACTTCGTTAATTGTTTCTTCTTCAAGGTCAATTCTATGTTCAATTTCTTCAAAATTCAGTTCTAAAACACTTTTAGCAGTATCACAGCCTACGTTTTTAAATTCATCAATTATCCATTGGTCAATTTCATCAGAGAATTCTTGTAAATCAACATCTTCAACATCAACATCAGTGTCTCTGAAAACATCAATTTCGAAACCGGCAAGTTTGCCGGCTAATTTTATGTTATGACCACCTTTTCCAATAGCTAAAGAAACCTGGTCAGGTTTAAGAAAAACCTCTGCTTTTTTGTTTTCATCGTCAATTTTTATTGAAGTTATTTTAGCCGGACTTAAAGCTCTTGATATATATAAAGATGTATTTGTTGTGAAATTAATTACATCAATATTTTCATTTTTTAATTCACGTACAATACCATGAATACGCGAACCTTTCATTCCAACACAAGCTCCAACAGGGTCAATTCTGTCGTCATAAGATTCAACTGAAACTTTTGCTCTTTCACCGGGTTCACGGACAATATTTTTAATGGTGATTAAACCGTCAAATATTTCAGGAACCTCAGATTCAAATAATCTTTCTAAAAATATTGGTGAAGTTCGTGATATAATTATTATGGGAGAATTGTTTTTCATTTCAACTTTTAGTACAACTGCTCTGATAGTTTCACCTTTTCGGTAGAAATCGGAAGGAATTTGTTCTGATTTTGGCAACAATAATTCAATACCTTCGTCATCAATAACAAGAATTTCTTTTTTCCATATTTGATAAACTTCACCCGTAATAATCTCACCAATTCGTTCTATATATTTTTTATAATCATTATCTTTTTCATATTCGGAGATTTTAGAAATGAGATTTTGACGAATTGAAAGTATTTCTCTTCTACCAAAATCCGACAAATGAACAGGTTCAGAGGCTTCTTCACCAACTTCAAAATCAGGTTCTATTTTTATAGCTTCTGAAAGAGCAATTTGACTGTTTGAATCTTCAACCTCACCATCTTCAACAATTTCGCGATTTCTCCAAACTTCAAGGTCTCCTTTATCAATGTTTACAATAATATCAAAATTATCATCCGAACCGTATTTCTTTGAAAGCATTCCTCGAAAAACATCTTCAATAATACGCATCATTGTGGCACGATCAATATTTTTAAATTCTTTAAATTCAGAAAAGGATTCTACTAAATTAATATTTCCCATTTTTTATTTATTTTTAAAAGATATAACAACTTTTATTTCTTTTATTTCATCAAATTTCAATGAAATAATTTTTTCACGGTTTTCTTTAATTTGTTTTTTTGTTAGTTCTATTTCTAATTTAATATTTTTATCATCAAATTCTATTAGTTTTCCTTTAAATATTTGATTTTTAACGTCAACTATTTGCAATTGTTTCCCTAAATGATTTTTATACTGTCTTTGCAATTTCAATGGTTGGTCTAAACCATAAGAAGAAACTTCAAGGGAAAAATCTTCCTTATCTCGGTCAAGCGCTGATTCTATATGTCTGCTGATGTTTACACAGTCACTAATTGTAACACCATTGTCGCCATCAACCCAAATATTAATTTTATTTAATTTATTCACAGTAATCTCAACAAGAAACTTATCAGTTCCAGCAAGTTTTTCTTCTACAAGTCTTTCTATTCCTTGTTTATTAATCATTTTTCTCTAAGATAAATTTAACAAAATAGGGGATACTATCCCCCATCAAATTATCGAAACTTAAACAAATGCTCTATAAGTATTTGATAAAGCAAAAGTTTTCTATCTAATTAATAAGAAAAAATTTTACTTTTTTCTTTGCTGTCCGACTAGGGTTCGAACCTAGACTCTTCTGAACCAAAATCAGACGTGTTACCATTACACTATCGGACACTATTTTCTCAAAAGAAAGTGCAAAATTAATATAAATTTTTTTTAAAACAATTTTATTCACTTTATTTTTCGTTTTCAGCTCAGAAAGCGAATAATTTTTAAATATATGTGTCGGTATATTAGGCTTATAAAATATATAATTATTAGTTTCTGTGAATAATAGGGTGTAAAAGTCAATAGAATTAATTCATAAATTTTGTTAAATTAACATAGCTTTATTTTAATTCTTATTAATTTTCTTAAATTCGTAGCCGAAAAAATATTGTTCTATTAATTATTAATTTAATGAATTATGATAGCTTATAACAAACTTAATAATATTATTGGCTGGCTGGTATTTGCATTTGCTTCAATAGTTTATATCATGACATCCGAACCAACAGCAAGTTTTTGGGATTGTGGTGAATATATTGCAACTGCGTATAAATTGCAAGTAGGACATCCACCCGGAGCACCTTTTTTCCAGTTAGTAGGAAGATTTTTTACTTTATTCGCTGGTGAAAATACTGCTTTAGTTGCTCGTATGATAAACATTATGTCTGCTCTTGTTAGTGGATTTACTATTCTGTTCCTCTACTGGTCAATTACTAGCCTTTCAAAAAAATTAATTAATAATGATGGAGAATTTACCACAGGCAAAATGATTGCAGTTATTGGAAGTGGAATGGTTGGTGCTTTAGCTTACACTTTCAGCGATTCTTTCTGGTTTTCAGCTGTAGAAGGTGAAGTTTATGCAATGTCAACTTTTTTCACTGCTATTGTTTTTTGGGCTATATTAAAATGGGACAAAGTAGCTGATGAAAAGCATTCGTTCAGATGGCTGATTTTAATAGCATATCTTGTTGGTTTGTCAATAGGTGTTCACCTTTTAAATTTATTGGCAATTCCTGCAATAACATTTGTGTTTTACTTTAGAAAATATAATGCAACTCCAAAAGGTATTATTTGGGTTACAATACTTTCAATTTTAATACTTGCTTCTGTAATGTATGTTATTATTCCGTGGGTAGTAGGCATCGCAGGTTTATTTGAACGATTTTTTGTTAATTCCTTTGGAATGCCTTTTAATTCAGGAACAGTCATCTATTTTATTATACTGATTACCGGCATTGTTTGGGGCTTGTATTATACTAATAAACACCATAAAGTTATTGGGAATACTATTATTTTAGCATTTACTTTTATTTTAATTGGATACTCATCGTTTTTAATGCTGGTGATTCGTTCCAATGCGAATCCCCCTCTCGATGAAAACAATCCCGAAAATGCTATTAGTTTGCTTTCGTATCTGAATAGGGAACAGTATGGAGATTGGCCAATTTTTAAAGGTCAATATTTTAATTCACCTTTAGATTCTCGTCAACCTCGTGTTGATGGAAAACCGGTTTATACAAAAGATTTAAAAACCCGAAAATATGTAATTTCTGATGATAAAAAATCAACAATACCAAATTATGATGAAAAATTTACTACAATTTTTCCTCGTATGTGGAGCAGTTCACAAAGCTCTCATGCAAGTGCATATAAATCTTGGGGTAAAATAAAAGGAATACCGATTACTGTAGCAAAACAGGGAGGAGGAACTGAAGTTATTACTAAACCGAAATTTAGTGAAAATCTAAGATTTTTCTTCAAATACCAAATCGGGCATATGTATCTCAGATATTTTATGTGGAATTTTGCAGGACGGCAAAATGATATTCAAGGGCATGGAGGTCCATTGCATGGGAATTGGATTAGCGGTATCAATTTTATTGACCAGGCTAGATTAGGACCTCAGGATAATCTCCCCGATGACATGGCAAGAAACAAAGCAAGAAATAAATTTTATATGTTGCCGCTGCTTTTAGGAATTGTAGGTTTTTTCTTTCAGGTCAACAAAGATTATCGGCAGGCAATTATTGTAGGATTATTATTTCTGATGACGGGCTTGGCAATAGTTGTTTACCTTAACCAATATCCCTATCAGCCTCGTGAACGGGATTATGCCTTTGCAGCCTCTTTTATGGCATTTTCAATTTGGATTGGATTGGGTGCTTTAGCTTTGTTTAATTTCCTTAGCAAATCTGTAAATTCTAAGGTGGCTGCAATTGGGGTAACTTTGTTTTGTTTGTTTATTGCTCCATTCTTGATGGCAAAAGATGGCTGGAATGACCATGACCGCTCAAACAGATACACAGCCTTGCATGTTGCAAGAAATTATCTAAACTCTTGTGATAAAAATGCAATTTTGTTTACAAATGGTGATAATGACACTTTCCCATTATGGTATGCTCAGGAAGTTGAGGGAATTCGTACTGATGTCAGGGTGGTTAATCTCAGTTTACTCAACACAGATTGGTATATTGACCAAATGTCGCGGAAAGCTTATGATTCTGAACCCGTTCCTTTTTCAATGAAAAAAGATAAATATATTCAGGGAACTCGCGATTTTGTTTATTTTATCGAAAATCCTAATATCGTTGGACATAGAAATTTAAGAGAGCTAATTGATTTTGTTGCCAGCGACGATATTAAAACAAAATACAGAACTCAAGGTGGTTATATTGAATATTTCCCAACTAAAAAATTACGTATTCCTGTTGATTCTGCCAAAGTTGTTAACAACGGAACTGTTTCTCCAAAATTAGCTGACCAAATAGTAAAAAATATTGATTGGACAATGAGTAGCTATGGTGTAATGAAAAATCATCTTATGGTTCTTGATATGTTGGCAACATTCAATTGGGACAGACCTGTATATTTTGCTATAACCACAGGTAATGATAGCTATATTGGACTTATGGATTATTTCCAGTTAGAAGGGCTTACATACCATTTGATTCCTGTAAAAACAAAAAATCCTGACGGGCAAACCGGCAGAATTGATACAGATATTATGTATGAAAATCTAATAGACAAATTTACCTGGGGCAATCTTGGCGACCCTGATGTTTATCTTGACGAAACAAATATGCGTATGACTATGAACTTCAGGAATAATTTTGCTCGATTGGCTAATGCTCTTGTTCTTGAAGGAAAAAAAGATAAAGCAAAAATTGTTTTAGACAGATGTATGGAAGTTATGCCCGAAGAAGCTATTCCTTATAATTTCTTTGTGCTTCCTATTGCCGAAGCTTATTATGCTGTGGGTGATACCGTAAAAGCTAATGAAATTGTTGAAGAACTTATTAATATTTATAGTAATAATTTGAAGTTCTATTATTCTTTTGTCGGCGAAAAATCTAAATTGGTTGACAAAGAAAAACAACAATCTTTGGCAGTTTTTCAACGGATAAGCCAAACAACACAAAAATATCATCAGGATTCTTTAAATTCAACTTCAAAGAAAATTTTTGACGAGTATTACCAGATTTATGTTGGTGAACAAGAGCAAAAACAAAATCCTGTGAGGTAAACATTTTATTTGATAACAAACTTCTGATGATTTTTATATTAATTAGTGGCTATAAGAAAACATCAATAATGTATGAGAGAAAATAAATGTTAAAAATTACAAATAACAATTATCAAAATTCAAATAATTCCGATAGTTATCGGAACCAATTTTAAAAAAAATAAATTCCAAACTTGAAGCAAAATACAAAAAAGTCTGCTTATTCATAAACTGATAATTAAAGGTACTAATGTTTTGAATTTTGGACATTGTGTAGTTTGGATATTATTTATAATTTGTTTTTTGTTTTTTGGATTTTAATAAATATTTTTACTTCCATTAAAATAACAGTAGAACGATATTTTTTAAGACAGGAATATAGATAATCTTATAATTCATTTATGTATTTGGTTAATTCTCCATATCTGCTCAGGAAATTTTTTAGTAGAAATATTATATGGAATATTCCAACACAGGAAAAAGTTATTTATTTGACTTTCGATGATGGACCAATAGCAGAAATCACTCCCTTGATTCTAAAAACTTTAAAAGAATTTAATGCAAAAGCTACTTTCTTTTGTGTTGGAGAAAATGTAAAAAAAGAACTTGCTATTTTCGATGAAATTATAAAAGAAAACCATTCTGTTGGTAATCACACCTTCAATCATTTAAATGGCTGGAAAACAAAAACAAAACATTATGTCGATAATGTTTTTGAATGTGAGAAATTCTTTAAAACATCTTTGTTTCGCCCTCCTTACGGGAAATTGAAATTATCTCAATTTCTACGACTAAAGAAGAATTTTAAAATTGTTTTTTGGTCTGTTTTGAGTGGTGATTTTGATCAGAATACAAGCAAAGAAAAATGTTTGAAAAATGCAATTGATAACACTACTAATGGAACTGTAATAGTTTTTCATGATAACCTGAAAGCAAAAACAAATCTTTATTATGCTTTACCAAAATATTTGGAACATTTTTCTTTACAAGGATATGTTTTTAAAGCTGTAGCCATTCCATCACAAACTTAAAATTTGCGACTTCACCAGTATTAAAAACTACTTTTCCAAGATATTTATGCTTGTTTATTATTGTACTTTTTCCTTGATGAAAAAGCACGAAAAAATCAAAAAAATCTTATCCGAAACTTCGCACATGCCACTACCTGACAATTAAGATTTTTATGCCTGTCTGCATTCAACCCTTCCAGAGTTTTAAACTCTGGAAGGGTTTGTTTTTGTTACTCAACAACAAACTTAAAATTTGCAACTTCACCATTATAAAAAATCACTTTTCCAAGATATAATCCATGAACTAAATCCTTAGCTTCTATTTGGATTAAACTTTTGCCTTTAAACTTTTGCCTTTTTACTTTCTGACCTGTAATATTATATATCTCTACAAAAACATCCTGCTCCAAAACTTTTCCAAAATCAATAGTAATTTCATCACTTGCAGGATTTGGGTAAATTATTAAATCAGTTTTTTTCTTATATTCTTTGTTTTCATTTATGCTTACATTTAAGATGCAATTTGTACCAACAGGAAAAATAGGTATATGATTTTCAGCGTAGCAAAGAAATTCAGATGAAGCATCTAAAGACATACTTTCTGATTCAATTAGACCAAAATTAGAGCCAATACCCTCAATAATCCAATAACCATATTTGAGATTAAAACGTTTGTGATAACGACTATTAATTAATACAGAATCAATTGAAAAAATAGTTGTTGCTTTAGAAAAATAAAAAAATCCAGGAACTGTATCTCCAATATTTAATGTGAAATCGAATAATAGAAACTCATAAAAATAAGGTTGTAAACAATAAACTTTCCCTGAATCATTTCTAATTGCTCCTACATAATTTTTCTGAAAATGATAAACTGTAGGATTACAAGTGATATTTCCGTAAGCTTCTTCATAATGAATGCCTGACATATATAGTTTTTTATAAATGTGTGAATTAATAATAGTATCATCATTAAAATAATAAAGATAATCTTTAATTTTTAAGCAATAATCTTTATTTACACTTTCCATTTTAATTCTCCATTCTGAAGTGCTATCACAAGGAATGGGAATATAGTTTTGTGATGAAACAAATAATGGAAATAATAAAGCAGAAAGTAATAGTAGTTTTTTCATGATATTATAATTTTATAAATTTAGAATTAAACATTAACTGATTATCAGAAACAATACGAATAAAATAAACCCCTTTTTCCAAATTTTCGATATTAATCCTATATTCATTCTCATAAGCTGAAAGCACCTTTTGCTTTACCAAAACTCCTGCTGAATTATAAATTAGTAAAGAAAGTTTTGAATCTGGATTTTCTTTAAACCGAAGATTAATATTGCTTTGAGCAGGATTAGGATAAAGCATTGCTTGTTGAGTAATAACCAAATGCTTTTCTTCAACTGCAAGAGTAAATGCTGCCGGAGCAAATCCCAAACTATCGGTTTTTACTAACCATGCATGCGAATACATTTCCAAATCTTTATGATAAAATCCACCCATTAAAAATCCTCCATCATCGCAAACCACTAAATCATTAAGTTGCAAATCAACATTATTACTATCGCTATATGTGTGAGCATAATATCGTTGCCATAAACTATCACCGTTTTGGTTAATTAATAATAAACTTCCACGATAACCCATATTATAAACTATCATGGTTGTTGAAATGGCAATATTTCCATTTGGTGTTAAATTAGCGCCAATACTTTGATGTAAAGTTTTACCAACTCGTTCATTATTAAAACTAAATCTTTCTTCCCAATTAATTAAATGAGTATTTGTATTAACACTTGTAACCATTACAGAGTTCTGCAAATGATTTGTAGGAATATCTTTCCATGCAAAAGTAGATGCAATAACAACCGTACTGTCATTAATAACTTCAGCATCAATTGGGTACTGTGGATATTCGGGATATGTAACTAGATTAACCTTAGTGTACCATTTAACATTGCCCATTTTATCAGTCTTAAAAAGTGATATGTTTGCAGGAGCTTGATTTGATCTATTCGATGGAAAATAAAAACCTGAGTCTAAAATATCAATTTCAATATCGTAAAGATAATTTGATGAAATTATACTTGAAGGCATTAACTTAAACCACAGAATATTCCCAGAAGTATCAGTTTTAATAAGAAAACCATGGACATTCAAATTAATGCAATCTTTATTATAATTTCCTATAATTATATATCCTCCATCTGGTGTCTCTTTGATATCAGTTAATGTTGAATAAATAACAGATGGATTTGCTTGTGATGCAATTAAAGTATCGGGGTGATTAAACCATTTTGTCCAAAGAGTATCGAGATTATTATCAACTTTAACAAGAATTCCTCTAACTGTACCAAGAGAATCCTTTGTACCTCCACAAAAAACAAAATTATTATCACTTGTTTCAATAAATACGTGACCATAATTAAAAGCTATACTGTTGTCTATATGCCCCCAAAGACTAGAATCAATAATATTTCCCTTTTTATCAAATTTTAAAATTCCATAATTTTGAATTAAATCAGGTACATCTTTTTGATTAAATAAAGCATAATAAAAACTATCTGTCTTAACTAATGAACTTATTCCTGTAGTACCGTGATAGGGTGAATAAATATTATTATAAATTGTATCTATTTGAGAGAATGATACATTAAATAATAATAAAACAGAAATAATAATATTTATGAATTTCTTCAGATACCCGTCCAAAATAGTGTGTCTGTAACCAAAAAAGTTTCCAACAATTTAACAAGTTTAAAACAACAACAACATTAAACTTAAAAATTGTAGAAACTATGAATTTAACAAAAAAACAAACA
>Ga0307990_1000614_pt1 | contig 31402 bp, 27 predicted proteins | sample EllFjometagen129_FD_203168 | JGI IMG/M metagenome (GOLD analysis project Ga0307990, IMG submission 203168) | Marine microbial communities from Ellis Fjord, Antarctic Ocean - #129 | ecosystem: Environmental > Aquatic > Marine > Unclassified | place: Southern Ocean | collected 2014-10-08
GCAACACTCAAATTTGGGTATGCTACTGCTTTTGGATAAACAATGTAAATGGTTGATAATTAGTTGCTTTTTTGTATTTTTATAAAAAGCGGTGAATAATGCGGGTTAATCAACAGCACCCTATGTTGTGCCACTTTAAAATCAAAAACTCCGGTATCCCCGATTTTCGGGAGTAAACAATGCCGATGTAGAATCAAAGCTGATACAAGAAATAGAATGAATTGTATCGGCAATTTTGATTCACAATCGGTATTAACAACTAACTATTTGCGGTGAATTTTTCGGGTTAAACCTCATCCTGATGGCGTTGAAATGATTGATCAGGTGTATTACAAATTACCTTTTGGATTTCTTGGGCGCGGTGTAAACGCATTTTTTGTCAAATCCCGTTTAATTCACATTTTTAATTATCGAAAAGCAGCATTGACAGAAATGTTTAATGCGACATAGGTACCGGTGCTTTATGCGTTTTTAAACTAAATTATCTGTAAAACGTACTGTCATTAATGAAGTCTTTATCATGATGTCCGAACTCAATTTCTATCAATTCATTTTGTGGAGAGTGAATTATATCAACTGAAGGTAAATACGGTTTTATATCCAAAACCGGGGTCTCGTCAAAGGCATCAACACCACTAAGAAATAGTGTGTCAACAGCAATGTAATCTAATTTAACAATAGTAAAGCCTATGGGATTAGGGCGTTTCGGACTGCGTGTACTAAAAACGCCAAAATTATGTTCATGATTACTGCCCGGTGGCTCAACGTACGATTCCCAACTTCTGACTTTGTCGAAATGAAAAATCACAATAATGTATTCAAACCAATCCAACATACTGAGAGCATCACGGTAAGTGCTGTCCAAAACAATGAATCCGGTGCTGTCAGGGCTTAAGCTCCCTTGTCTTGGCGCACCTATTTCTGTAGTGTAGGGCGTATGAAAATGACCAATGGGTGTGTAGTTTATGGTTTGCGCTTGAAGCCCGGCAATCAGTGCGAGGAAAATAATTGGCAGGAGTGTTTTTTTCATTTTAGAAACTTTTGAAAACCCTTGCCAACGAAAATCCTGGAGCATCCATATGCAAATTTAAAAAGTGTCCGAATGGGGTTTGATGTGTCTCAAAACCTGAATCAGCCATGCGTTTTTCCAATTTATTTAGAAACTCATAGGTGAATTTCGGATCGCCTTTTGTTTCAGCCAAATGTGCAAAAGAATGAATAATCAATTGATTGGTTTCGTTCTTTTTTAATATCCATTTCAATTGTTTAACTACCTTCTTAAACAGGGAGGCTTCGTTTTCCTCGTCTCCATCTTCAACATGAATGAAGGCTGTTTGTACATTTTTAAAACTCTCTTTGCCACTCGCTTCAGGGACAAAGTCCAGCGTTTTAATTGTTGCTTCATAAGAAAAATCTTCACAGTATAAAAATAGTACTTTCATATTAATTTTGACAATTTAGTTTTCGAATAAAAAAGAATGAGAGTCCTGTCAGAACAATAAACAGTGCAAAAAAGCCGTAAAATCCAATTAGGGAAATCAAGATACCGCCAAATAATGGAAATATAACCGGCAAAATGCTTCCTGCGCCGGAAATTCCGGTGAATAGGCTGCGGTTTTCAATGTCGCTGATTTCAAGCAATACCCCGTTAATTATAATTTGATATAAACTTAAAAATATGCCTCCTATGAAGAAACTTATCAAATAGGCGAGTCCTGCAGTCGGAAAGAAAAGCACGAGCAGCGCAAAACTGACTCCTAATCCGATCATTAACATCATCATTTGATGATATTTTGCTTTGTCGTTACGAAAGTGCAACCAGATTCCCGCAACAATTAATCCTAAAGTTTTTGCCAGCAATAGGTTCCCGACCCCGTTTGCTGAATCCAGCATGTGGTTGTGATTTGCATAAAGCAGGATGAACGGCAGCATTCCGTAGCCAATTCCTAAAGTATTAATACTGAGCAAATACCACTTTAATCGTTGGTTGGATTTTATTGTCGGGATAATTGATTTGATTCCGATACGTATGGATTTGAACCCTTCCGGGATAAATTCTTTAACACGCCAAAAACCCAATGATGCGATGCCTAGAAAAAGTGCGGCATATGCGAAAACCTTGGCATAATTCCCTGGATATTCGTTGCTTTTTAATATTTCACGAACTAAAAATGCAGATGCAAAAATACCTGCACTGCTGATGACTGTTCGTAGTGAGAAAAATTGTTTCCTTCGTGCCGGAAGTACTGATTTTCCCAAGATGTCTGTATAAGGGATATTGGCAAATGCACCGGAAAATGAGAAAATTGTAATGATGAAAAAGATAAACGGAATAATCAATTCGCCGGATAAACTTCCGGAAAATGCAAATATAAGTGCCATACCCAATAATGTGAGGATCCGCAGATTAATGGCTCCCAGCAGTAATGGTTTTTTTCGTTGTGCGCCTGAAATTGGTGCGATAAACAGAATTTGCGAAAAACGTGCCCCTCCAACCATAATGGCAGTGAGTAAACCCAGTTGGAAATTAGTCCCTCCGGATTTTAGCAGCATGGAAGGAATGATGGTATCAACATCCATGAAGTTTTTGGCAATTGCCAGAAAACTCGCATGCCAGACAAAGGCATTAAAATTACGAGTTGATATGTGCTTGCTCAATTTTTCCATGCAAAATACACTGGTGAGTGCCGGATGATTTTAAATTCCCTTGTTAAAGTCAACAAATATTCCCGTAATTCTGCGGGAAACGAATTGTGAAGATAACTGTTTTTTTTGAAAAAAGTTCAAAATAAGCGTTTCGATTTCTACTTGTTTTTTTTTATGTTTACAAATTCATTAAAAATGGGTTACTATGAAATCTTTAATGCATTTATTGATTATCGGACTGGTGTTAGGCTTAGTTTTGTCATGTCAGGATAATCAGACAGACACATCTGATACAACGAAAACATCAGAAAATACAGAGCAGAATGCCTCTGAAGTCCAAAATAAATCTGCTGATACGGACTTGCAGGATAGTCCCGTGAGTGAAGTCTCAATTGCTCCAACAGAAGTGAATCCCGCTGAAATTAAAGTTGGAGATATTATCTTGGGTCATGAAGTGAAATCGGTTGATTATCAGGATAAATTTGTATTTGAGTTTGTATTGAAGGGAGATTTCTGTTTCGATGGGCAGCTTAGTATTGGCATGGCTGACGAAATAACTTTCACACCAAACGAAGAAGGTCGCGAGATTGCAAAAATCGTTATTGGAGAGATACAAAAACCTTTGTATATGTGGACACATTTTACAAACACTGATGAGTTTCATAAAGCGCTTGGGGAGGAAAATTTGAGTAAGCTGGAAGCTGGTGAAATGATGGATGCTAAGCTCTGTTTTAAGAATTATCGCGTAATCGCTATGGAGACTGAAATAAGAGCTGAAGCTGAATTTGTTTCTATAGAATCCTTATAATTACTAATATCTGATGTTTTTTTTCACAAAAGCCGATGAATATTATTATTTATTGGTTTTGAGTTATGCTGTGTTGTGTTGATAGCAGTAGCTTTAAGCCATTTGTGGCTGGATGCGGGATTTCCCTTTATTCTGCGTACATTTGTCCCAATTTATTTATCACTCCACTTTTGGAGGATTCCCATAAAAATTAAACGGGAATTTATAGTTTACAACATGCAATTTAAAGATCTTAGAATTATCCCTCCAATATTAGATGCTCTCAACGACGAACATTATATTGAACCCACAGCAATTCAGGAAAAAGCAATTCCGATTATTTTAGCTCGTCGCGATGTGATGGGCAGTGCGCAAACCGGTACAGGAAAAACTGCTGCATTTGCCATTCCGATTCTTCAACATTTGTATGAAGATTCGAGAAATGCACACCAGCAGAGAAAAATCAAAGCCTTAATAGTTACTCCAACCCGCGAGTTGGCGATACAAATTGGCGAAAGTTTTACAAATTACGGGCGCTATACCGGGATTCGCAATACGGTTGTTTTTGGCGGTGTTCCGCAAGGAAAACAAGTGAATGCCTTAAAACAAGGTGTTGATGTGTTAGTCGCAACCCCCGGTCGTTTGCTGGATTTAATTCAGCAAGGTTATATCCGATTAAAAGACATTGAATATTTTGTCTTGGATGAAGCAGACCGTATGTTGGATATGGGCTTTATTCACGATATCCGGAAAATTATTGCGCTTTTACCGGCAAAACGTCAGTCTTTATTCTTTTCGGCGACAATGCCGGCGAATATTGTGGAATTGTCACGTAAAATTTTGCATCAGCCGCAGAAAATCATGGTTAGTCCTGTGTCATCTGCTGCAGAAACCCTGCAACAGCAATTGTATTACACCAATAAGTCAGACAAACCAAACTTGCTGATTCATATTCTTGAGAATGACGATTTGAGTCAGGTTTTACTGTTTGCGCGTACAAAACATGGCGCAGACCGGATTGCGAAGAACTTATCTAAGCAAAAAGTAAAAGCTGCTGCAATTCATGGAAATAAAAGCCAAAATCAGCGACAAAAGGCACTTAAACAATTTAAGGACGGAGAAATTCGTATTCTTGTAGCAACTGATATTGCTGCTCGTGGTATTGATATTGATAAATTACAATATGTTATTAATTATGACATCCCCAATATTGCAGAAACTTATGTGCATCGTATTGGGCGTTCCGGTAGGGCAGGAGAGCTCGGGAATGCAATATCACTTTGTGAACCTGAAGAAAATGCCTTTATCAAGGAGATTGAGCAGTTAATAAATATTACCATTCCGGTAGTTTCTAAACATCCTTATCCGCAAACTGAAAAACCTATGACGAACGCGGAGAAAAAAGTGTTTGAAAAGGATAAAATCAAAAAGAAACAGGAGTTTTTTACCAATCGCCGGAAAAAAGAATCAAAACCAAAACGCGGAGGAAACTCACGTCGTTAAGAGTTTTTATCGGATAATTTTGAATTTCATCGCTCAGATAAAAATTTCAATGTATCTTTGATACCTGTAGTTGTGTTTGTGATGATAAAAATTTGATATCATGCGAAAGTTTATACGCTTTTTAGTACGACATATTCCAAGGCCCTGGTTGATTCGAATGTCATATCTTTTTCGATGGATGATAATGCCTTTTTACAAAGGGAAAAATCATAGCTGCCCGATATGTGGGGGTGAATTCCGTAAAATGCTGCCTTATGGAAACAAAGGCGCCGAAAACCGACTCTGTCCCAAATGTCTGTCATTGGAACGACATCGTTTAATGTGGATTTACTTTGATCAGAAAACCGATTTATTTACTGCGCAAAATAAGCTGTTGCACGTTGCTCCCGAACAACCGTTTTTAGAGCGCTTTAAGAAAATGGAAAACTTAGATTATACCACCGGAGATTTGCTGAGTCCGATTGCAGATGTAAAAATGGACATCATGGATGTTCCGTTTGGTGATAACAGTTTTGATGTGGTTATTTGCAATCATGTCATGGAGCATGTTGAAAGTGATATCAAGGCAATGCAGGAAGTTTTACGGGTGCTGAAACCCGGTGGATGGGCTTTGTTGCAAGTGCCGATTAATTATTCGTACAAAGAAACTCATGAAGATCTTAGTATTACCGATCCCAAAGAGCGCGAGCGGGTATTCGGACAATACGATCATGTGCGTTGGCACGGATTAGATTATGGCAAGCGGCTTGCATCAGCAGGTTTTGTCGTGGATGAAAATCGCTTTATTGATGAGTTTTCTGATGATGAGATTGAGCGATATCGCCTACCTAAAGGAGAAATTATTTATGTTGCAAAAAAGACGATTTTAGTTTCCTAAGGACTTCTTTAATCATCGATATGCGCAAAAGCAAGTGAGGTTTTGGTTCGTAATTTCTCTTCTTGTTATTAGCACATTTTATTTTCACTGCTCAATAAAGATCTTCGCGCAATTTGGAGTGTTTTTATTATTTGTTAATATGTAAAAATATAATCCACTTTCTTCATTATAAAGATTTATCTCCAATAGGTTTTTCGTGGTTTTTTTCGTAAAACTAATTGCCCGATTACATTGTACAAAATAAGGGTGTAAGTTTCTTGATTCAGATTGTCAAATTCGATTTTGAAATCTCCTTTGGATGGATTTGGATATACATTTAACCCGTAAAATTTATGCCATTCCTTTTGTGCAGATTTGAGTTAATCGGGAAATGGGTTGCAGTAAGTTAAATCGTTAATCAACAGCACCCTACGTTAATATCTATCTATTTGCGGTGAATTTTTCGGGTTATAACAGTAAAGGGAACACCATGTTGATGTTCCCTCCAGAAATGCTTTGCCGTAGCTCTACATTCTGCCAGATTTACAGTTCTGCCTTCATTACTCTCAAATTCATGTTTCAGAATCTTTTTGAGCTTTGCTTCTCTGGTCTATTTGCCTAAGCTTTAGTGCCAGACTTTTCATTCATTCGCTCTATCTGATTGCTCAGTGTTGAGCTTTTTCTCCGCACACATCCGAAAATGTCTGCTTTGCTTCCTGAATGCCAGATATCAATTTTAAGGATTTTCACCTTAACTTTTCTATCCGGGGTGCTTTCCGTTGGCATCTCTGCCTTTGTTTTGTCACCGGGCTTCCATGGTGGGTTTTCTTGTTATCATCTCGGCTTACACCGCTATGCTTTCCCGAAATCCTGCGTTGAACTCTCTTATCCGTAGAAAAGATTCTTCAAAACATTTGAACCATTTCAGCAGGCTTTATCTCTAACCTGTGTTTCAAATATACATGATTGCACCCCCCTTTGTCAAGTTTTTTTGCCTTTTTAAATTCACAATGAATTCACTTGATTATCAACAGGATATTAACATGGCATGACCTGTGTTTTCTTTGGTAATTCAATCCGATAAAGCTATATCTAAGCTTATCAACAATTTGCTTGTTTCTTTGATATTAACAAGTTTGCGAAAATTTAAAAATCCTTATTTCTATACCGTTAGATTGAAAAACGTCATGTTTTTTGTGAACCGATTTATTTTTGGTTTAAATACTCCCGCTTTTGATGCAAAATTTCCCAATTCATTAAATTAGTGTAGTTTTGTAAACTGAAAGAAAATATAGTGAAAACAAGTCGAATTTGCAATGCAATTTTAGTCTAACAGAGATTTTAATTAATTGGTTTTCGGTTTGTTAACACTAGTGAAACGTTTAATCCGTGAGAAATAAAGTATGGAATTATCAAAAGAAATAAAACGAAGACGAACATTTGCCATTATATCGCATCCTGATGCGGGAAAAACGACTTTGACTGAAAAGTTGCTGCTTCTCGGAGGTGCCATAAAAGTTGCCGGCGCAGTAAAGAATAATAAAATCAAGAAAACGGCAACTTCTGATTTTTTAGAAATTGAAAAACAACGTGGAATTTCGGTTGCAACATCCGTAATGACAATTAATTACAAGGATTGTGTTATCAATATTCTGGATACTCCCGGACATAAGGATTTTGCCGAAGATACTTACCGTACGCTTACTGCTGTAGATAGCGTAATTTTAGTGGTTGACAGCGTTAAAGGGGTTGAGGAACAAACCCGAAAACTCATGGAAGTTTGTCGGATGCGAGCGACTCCGGTGATGATTTTCATTAATAAAATGGATCGGGTCGGAAAAGATGCTTTTGATTTGATTGAAGAGCTTGAAGACGAATTAAAAATCACCGCATGTCCGTTTACTTGGCCGATTGGTAGCGGTGACCGATTTAGAGGCGTGTTTGACATGACTGATGAGAGTGTGAGCTTGTATCAGCCTGAAAAAACGAGCTTGTCCGAAACGGTTTTTAAAACGCATGATTTAAACGCCCCAGAATTGCTTGAGATTATTGGAGAAAAAAATCTTTCTGGATTGCTTGAGGATAGGGATTTGGCGCTTGAACTTTTTGATGGCTTCGATAAATCGCTCTATCGAGAGGGCTACTTGGCTCCTGTCTTTTTCGGTAGTGCGCTGAATAATTTTGGTGTACCGGAACTCCTAGAAACTTTTATTGAAATTGCTCCGCATCCTTTTGTGGCAAAAACTTTGGAACGCGAAGTTTATCCTAATGAAAAGAAATTCAGCGGTTATGTGTTTAAAATTCATGCCAATATCGATCCGAAACACAGAAATCGAATGGCTTTTTTACGGATTTGTTCTGGGAAATTTGAACGCAATAAATTGTATTATCACACACGATTAAAAAAGAATTTGCGGTTTTCTGCCCCTGCTACATTTCTGGCCAATGCCAAAAGCACAATCGAAGAGGCTTATCCGGGTGATGTGATTGGTTTATTTGATACCGGAAATCTTAAAATCGGGGATACCCTATCAGAAGGAGAAATGCTGCATATTACCGGGATCCCGAGTTTCTCGCCTGAAATCCTCAAAGAAGCAATCAATAAAGACCCTGCAAAATCGAAACAGTTAGAAAAAGGATTGCGTCAGCTTGTTGAAGAAGGTTTGGCTCAACTTTTTGTTCAACAACCCGGAAATCGAAAAATAATTGGAACCGTTGGTGAATTGCAGTATGATGTTATTATTTATCGTCTTGCCCATGAATATAATGCCACTTGTGAGTTTCAAAATCTGACTTATCAAAAAGCGTGTTGGTTATCTGCTGCTGATCCAAAAAAAATTGACGAACTGATAAAAACCCGACCGAATCATATTGTGTATGATAAAACAAATACTCCGGTTTTTTTAGTTGAAAATGAGTGGGTGTTAAAAGTGGTTAAAGAAGCGCATCCGGATGTTCAGTTTAATGAAACATCGGAAGTGAGTAATACGGCTCAGGCTGCGCAATCGGAGTTTTAAATCATCATGTTTTAGAATAATGTCTTTTGAGATAAACATACCGGCAATAATTGAAGAAATTTCCTTTAAAACCAGTAGGAGTGGAGGGAAAGGCGGTCAGCATGTGAATAAAACCGAAACGAAAGTGCAATTGGCATTTGATATCAGACAGTCGGCTTTTTTAACCGATGATGAAAAGGATCGTTTGATTGAAAATGCTGCAAATTTATTAACAAAAGATGAGGTTTTGCAAATGGCGTGCGAAACGAGCCGCAGTCAGTCTGCCAACAAGGCGGAGCTTATTGATCGTTTTATTGGAGTTCTAAGGGATGCATTACGGGAAGAAAAACCTCGGAAAGCGACAAGAATTCCGAAAGTTGAGAAGAAAAAACGCTTGGAGAATAAGCGAAAACTGTCCGAAAAGAAACACTATCGAAAACCTCCGGAGCCACCTGTTTAGTTAAAAAAAAATCAGCAACCCGTTTAAGATTGCTGATTTACTGAGAATTGAAAATGAAAAAAATTAGCTGTGTTCAGAAAAATATTTCATGAATTGAGCTCTTTCGTATATCATTGGACGTTTAATGTTTTGTTGCGATAATTTTCCTTGCATGTCCTCAATATTTTTATATCCTTTTTCATCCATCCAATCACTAATTCGCTGATTCATTTTTGTAATCGCTTCAGCACCTTGTTTATAAATTGCGGATGCAATTTGCACTGCATTGGCACCTACTAAAATATTTTTTAATGCTGAATCGCCGTCATGAATTCCCATGGTAGCAGCGATATCGCTTTTTACATGTCCATACAATGCTCCAACCCAACGAAGGCACATGGCATTTTCTTCAGGAACAGAATAGATGTGTCCGCTATTGACTGTTTCATTTTCCAAATCAATATCCGGATTGTAAAAGCGATTAAAGAGGACAATGGATTTTACCTGTTCAATTTTTGAGATTTCAACCATGTGACGACTTAAGGATGAAAAATACCATGACATTTTTATTGCCAAAGGTAAATCGGTTACTGCGGAAACTTTACGAATGATTTCGTAATAATTTTTATCAATTTCAAAACCTGTCAACTGTGGGTTCGACGGTAATATGAACATATTCAGTTCCAGTCCATCCGCTCCGGCCATTTCAATTTCTTTGGTAAAACTCGTCCATTCTCCGGCTGAAACACAGTTGATGCTTGCAATAATTGGAATATTTACTGCTGCTTTTGCATTTTTAATGAGTTTTATGTATTGGTCAAGATTATGCTTTTTTGTGTAAAAAGAAACAGTATTTTCCACATCGTTATAGCTGCCGTACATATTGTTAACCGACTGAGCATCAACTTCCATACTGATTTGCTCTTCAAAAAGCGATTTTAATACAATGGCTCCGGCTCCGGCTTCTGCAAATTGTTTTATTTTTTTAACATTTTCCGTTAATCCAGAACTTCCTGCGATAATCGGCGAGGGGAGTTTTAATCCCATGTATTCGGTTGTCAGATTTGCCATAGTTTTATTTATTTAAGTTTTCTTGAATAAAATGATCAATTCCGATTGCTGCTTTGTGTCCGTTTGCAATACCATGAATTACATCTGGGCCTTCAATAATGTCACCACCAAAGAAAAGCCATTTTGCAGATGATTGAAAGTGATTATCCACTTTTATCCGACCTCTGTCCGTATATTCCAACTCATCTTTTACGGATTGGGGAATATACGAAAGATTTGCTCCTTGACCGATGGACTCGATGACCATGTCGGCTGGGAGAAATTTCGTGTCGTTTTCATCAAATTTTGGTGCGAAACGCCCGTTTTCATCAAAGACAGATAAACATTTTTGAACTTTTAATCCTTTCAGTTTTTCATCTTCAATGCCGATTTCTGTTGGACCCCATCCCGGATCGATGACTGCTAGTTCTTCGCGGGCTTCAACGATTTCTTCTCGATCAGCCGGCAAAATATCTTCGGATTCCAAAGCGGTGGCTAAGACATCCACTTTTCCGAATTTCTGGTTTTGCAGACGAGCCATGGAACGAGTAATATCCATCGCGACATTACCACCACCAATAACAACGACTTTTTCCATTACTGGAATTTCTTTGCCTAGCGTAATGTCACGCAACAAATCAGCAGCCATATAAACATTTTCGTGATCCGTGCCCGGGATACGCGTACTGCGACCATCGTGCAAACCGGTTGCTGCGAAAACTGCATCGTAAGATTTTTGCAGTTCTTCCATACTGATTTCCTTGCCGATTCTTGTGTTGTACTGAATTTCGGCGCCGAGGTCGAGAATGAAATTAATGTCTTTATCGAGTTGGTCGTAAGGAAGACGATATTCCGGAATTCCGTAACGCATCATTCCACCGGCTTGTGGTAGTGCTTCAAAAATCTTCACCTGATATCCCAGACGTCTGAGATAATATGCGGCTGATAATCCGGCAGGACCGCTACCGATAATGGCAACTTTCTGGTCTTTATTCTCGATGCTGTCTAGTTCCAGCACTTTTTTGTAGTCATTATTTTCAACCTGATCGGCAATGTATCGTTTCAACCAGCGAATGGAAAGTGGTTCGCCACGATGTCCCATCGCGCATACGGTTTCACATTTGTGCGTGCAGATACGACCACAAATTTCGGGAAGTGGATTGGTTTCATACAGTTTTTTGAATCCAGCATTAATATCATCTTCGCGGATAGCTGCAATGTATTCTGGGATTCCCATATGTGCAGGGCATGTTGAAATACAAAGTCCGCATTCGATGCATCTGTCAGCTTCTTCCTGTGCCTCTTGCTTGGAATATCCTTTGATAATTTCAATGAATGATTTATCACGGGCTTCAGGCTCGAGTTCTTGCATGTTTATGCGTTCGAAGTTGTTCAGTTCATAATTGTCTTCGGGGCGTTTCCAACCTAATTCTTCTTCGTCCCATGGCATTTTATCTACACCGGGAATGAATTTAAAGGCTTCCGGATCTTCACCAATCCATGTATAATGATTGGAAAGCTTGAGTGATTCTGTTGAGCAGACATCAACGCATAAAGCACACCAGCAGCAGCGACCGTAATCAACCAATGGCCGAAGTCCGCTGTCTCCTTCTTTGGTTTCTATGCCTTCAACAGATACCATGAGAATGGCTTCGTTTTCACAGATTGTTGAACATGCGCCACATCCAATACAGGTTTCAATATCGTTTTGGTGAAAGCCTCTGTATCTAGCTGCTCCCGGACGATCATTCAGCGGGTCTTTAACCGTAACCGGATCGCGGAAAACGTTACTCCATGCGGAGAATGGTTTGATGATATGTTTTAAGCTCATAATATTGTTTGTATTTGTTTGAGGTTAGAGGTTTGAAGTTCAATTCTAACTGCTCAATTAATATCTATTTAAATTTATTTCCTTTTATTTTTGATTCTTTCAAATAAGATATGAATTTATTAATCTGTTTACTTTCTACTGCTAGCATTTTGTACAATTCATCAAATTCAATTTGAGAAATATTGTTTTGATCCAGTGCCCTATATGTTTGAGATCTACATTCACCACATGATCCTTTAGCAATTGATAAAAAATAAATAAGTTCTTTACTTCCTTCTCTTTCGAATCCTTCGGCAATATTATCCATAATCGACCCGCTCGATCTTAAAATTTGATGTCTCAATGGCGTGTTTTCAAAAAAAATAGGTTTTTGAGAAAAAGCATAAACCATCTTACAGATATTTCTGGCTTTTTGCCAAATTTCAAGATCTTCAAAGTTGCTTATAGTTGCCATATTATATCATTTTATATTCTCTTATACTATTTTCAAACCTCAAACCTCAAACCTCAAACCTCAAACCTCAAACCTCAAACCTCAAACCTCAAACCTCAAACCTCCAACCTCCAACCTCTAACCTCTAACCTCTAACCTCTAACCTCTAACCTCTAACCTCTAACCTCTAACCTCTAACCTCTAACCTCTAACCTCTAACCTCTAACCTCTAACCTCTAACCTCTAACCTCCAACCTCCAACCCTCTAACTGAACTTGTCCGGCGCAACGCAGTGAAGACGGAAACCTCAAATTCCCTGAGTGTCATTTTTCAGGAGTTTGCGAACTGAAAAATGCAACACGAAGCAATCCCGACGCATGTCGGGGCCTCTAACCTCCAACCTCTATTTATACAAATACCGCTTAATGCTTTTCTTCGGAGTTTTTTCAAATTCTTTTTCACGAATTTCGATTTTGCTGATATTCATGTAAGCAGGTAACTCCTCATTTATTTCATTTTTGTAATCTTCGAATGCGGCTTCGAGCTCATCTTCTTTGATTCCAAATAATTCCCGTTTGTCATGATCCGGATAAACCATAGCAACAACTTTTGCGTCTCTGCCGACAACTAGACATTCGCTGACAAGCGGCAAATTGTTTAATTTCGATTCAATATCTTCAGGATAAATATTTTTACCGGAAGCACCAAGTATCATGCTTTTGCTTCGACCTTTGATAAACAAATATCCATCTTTGTCGATAATTCCGAGGTCTCCGCTGTGCATCCAACCCTCTGCATCAATGGTTTGAGCTGTTATTTCAGGGTTTTTATAATATCCCAACAGAACATTCTCCCCTCGCATCATAATTTCGCCGACACGATTCTGCGGGTCACGGGAATCAATTCTTAATTCCAAAGCATCAATTGCTTTTCCTGTAGAATGAATTTTTGTGGTTTTCCAACCGTCATAAGCGACAAGCGGGCCACACTCGGTCATCCCATATCCTACCGAAAATTTGAATTTGATTTTTTTCAGAAAAATTTCAACTTCACGATTGAGTTTTGCTCCACCGATAACCACTTCCTTGAAATTATTTCCGAAGCTATCTTCAAGCGATTTCCTAACTTTATTGAAAATGATTTTATTGAGGATCGGAATTTTTATGATGATACGGATTGCCGGTTTATTGAGTACCGGTTTAATTTTGTTTTTGTATATTTTCTCCATCACCAATGGAACCGTCAGAATCAGGCGGGGTTTTATCTCATTAAATGCCTGAACGACAATGTTTGGTGAAGGAATTTTTCCTAAGAATGTAATTGTACATCCCAAGCTGAAGGGATACAAGAACTCAAAAGCGCAGCCGTAGGAGTGAGCCAATGGCAAGAATGATACAATTCTGTCTTCAGAAACAAGTGGCATGTTAGCTCGTGCATATCTTAAATTTACAGCAAGACTGTTATGATTTAACATTACTCCTTTGGGTTGTCCGCTAGTTCCTGAAGTATATAAAATTGCAGCGAGTGAGTCATTCGAAATTTCTGGGAACTTGAAATTTTCTTCTTTCATCTCAGGATGGTCTTCCGGAAATTTTTTGCCACTCCCGTCACAATCATGATTAAGACTGAAATCATTCAGATTATAAATACATTGCAAATTTTTAAACTGCTTGAACTCTAGTGTTTCCAAAATAAAAGGCGAACCAAATAAAAGTTTAGATTCAGAATGATTTACGAGATTGTAAATATCTGTTGGTTTGAAATCCTGAAGCAGGGGAACGATTACAGCTCCGTATGAAACTGTTGCAAGATAAACACTTGCCCAATTGGCAGAATTTTTCCCGATTAAACTGATTTTATCGCCTTTTTGAATTCCGTTGCTTTCAAAAAGTTTGTGTATTTTTAAAATGTTATTTGCCGTTTCTCCGTAAGTCAGATGCCCGTTGCCATAATCAGATAGTGCTTTTTTATCCCAATTTTCCCGAATCGCATTTTCAAAATAACGTATAAGATTTTCTTTTATCATAGCCTGCCTGATTTAGTCAACTCGTAAAGTTAGCATTATTTATCGTGAAGATTTTGTTTTGGCCATAAAATCGATGAAATAAAATCTTTTATTTACAATTAATCCATTGAGTTAGATGAACGGATTAATGCTCGATTGTTTCCTTGACTCAAAACCAAATCACACGTCATATTATCGTACGAAATGATAAATCAATTTGTTCTTATCAATTTGAAGTATTGAGGTTTACCTGATTCAGGATAAATTATTCCTTAGTAAGAACCTGCCGGGATGTTATCTAAATTTATGCGTTGGTGAGTATCATAAATATTGTCTGAAAGTAGAGTTCGTCCATTTAAGTCTATAATTTTGTATGAAACGGCAGCCATTCCTTCGATTTCTAATTGTACATAGGCTTTGGCAGGATTCGGAAAAACATCCTTGATTTTCTGATTAATTCTGTTGGATAAATTGGTATGTGATTTTTCCTTTTGTGGATTTTTCGGCAGGTTTAATTCCAAAAATACTGGCTTCTGCTGCTCTGACGGCTTCATTTGTCATGCAATCTAAATCTTGCGATGCTTGAGCTTCTATTACTTTTGTTTTGTTGACTTTCCCGTATTGATCAATTTCAATTTCAACGACAATAGTTCCGGCACCTTTGCAAACAAATACCGGAATCTCAATAAAAATATGTTTACGTTCCTGATCTTCTAGTTCAACTTTCACAAGTGCCGGCCCAGAATAGTAATCCTGATTTCCCTGTTTTTGCTCATCTGCAGTCGGACTGAAATCGAATTCCTGTCTTACTGCGTTTTCATTTATTTTTTGATTGATTTCTTCGTAATCGTCACCATACATTTCCTTTCGTAAAGCATCTTCATATTGCTGTTTCAAGGCTTCTGCACTCATTTTCTCATATTCATTGTCCCAGGTTTTGTTATCGGGGAGTTTAGAGTTTGTGGAAAGATTACGAATATCTTTAAGGGAAATATTCTGTGCGTCAGCGAGTTTTTCCATTTCATCTTTAATGGCTTCTTCGGCTTCAAAGAAACGTTGCATTTCTTCGAGGTTTTCGGGATCCATAATGATAATAGCCTCATTTTGTTGCGGTGGCGGTTTAAGTTGTACCAATAGAAACACAAGCAATAGCACCAAATGAATGATTACTGTAACCAGAATGGCATTCAGATTTGTTTCCAGTATTTTATCTAAAAATTTCATTCGTTGCAAAGCTATATCAAATCATTTAAAGTTTGATAACGAAAAAACAATGAATTTACAAAATAAGTTGACAAGATTGTCGTTACATAAATGTAAATGTAAATGTTATTGTTCTTTTACATGATTTGTTTCACTAAAGCCAAATGCCAATGAGTAAAAACGCTACTTTTTTATTTTTAATTGACAGTTTTGAAAATTTTCAGGTACTCTGTCAGCCTGAAAAAATTGAAGCGGAGTATGAAAGCGTAAGGGCATCTCTACCACTATTATCACCGCCAAAAGAGAGTGTAGAACGCTTATTAAAAATGCTTGAAAACAAGATTTAAACTAGTTTTTTCCCGATTCTGATGCCGAGTCGGGATTTTTTTTGCGTAAGCTGTAAATGAGCAATCCTGTACCGATAATGACAAATGGAATGCTAAGAATTTGCCCCATGTTTAGCGTCATACTTTCTTCAAATGCAACTTGCGGTTGTTTCATAAATTCAATTAGGAAGCGGAAAACAAAGACGAGAATTAAAAATAATCCGATGTAGAACCCATGCCTTTTTTTCTGCCAGTTTTTGTTGTAAATCACTAAAAGGGCAACAAATATTGCAAAATATGCCAGCGCTTCATAAATCTGAGTAGGATGCGATGCGACAGTGTCCCCGTTATTTACAAAAACAAATCCCCAAGGTAGAGAAGTTTCATTTCCGTAAATTTCGGAATTCATCAAATTTCCGAGCCGAATTAAACCACCAGCTAAAGCGGTCGGTATTGCAACAAAATCTAAAATTCTTAAATAATTTTTCAAACTTGATTTTCTGACAAATAAAATCAGTGAAATGATAATTCCAATCGCACCGCCGTGACTAGCCAAGCCCTGGAATCCCGTAAATTGAAATTCGGGCTGAAAACGTACCGGTAAAATAATTTCCAGAAGGTGTTGACTAAAATACGCCCAGTCGTAAAATAAACAGTGTCCGATTCTTGCGCCTGCCAATCCGCCAACTACCACATAAATCAATAAGCTGTCGAGTTCCTTAATTGGAATGTTTTCACGTTGAAATAATTTTTTTACAATAATATATCCAAGAATAAAGCCGAGGGCGAATAATAATGAATAATATCTGAGTTGGAAGCTTCCAATTTGGAAAATCACGGGGTCAACGCTCCAGACAATTTGATTTAGCAACATAATCTTGATAATTTTAAGAAAACACGAAGGTAAAATATTTTTTTGTTTGATTTAAGAAAGTATGAGATTTTTATAAAACTCTTCTTTGGCACGATTTTTTTTGTATTTTGCGTCAAATTTAATTTTGAAAATATGAAAAAGATATTGCTTAGATTTTTAATGCTTGGTTTTTTAGTTGGTAGTTATACTGTCGGCTCAGCATGTACGAATTTTTTAGTGACAAAAGGAGCGTCAAAAGACGGATCAACAATGATTAGCTATGCTGCAGATAGTCATTTGTTGTATGGTGAATTGTATTATCGTCCGGCAGCAGATTATCGCAAAGGAACAATGGTGAAGGTTTACGTGTGGGATACTGGAAAGTTTCTCGGTGAAATCGCTCAGGTAGAGCACACTTATTCTGTGGTTGGTAATGTAAACGAACATCAGCTGGCAATTGGTGAAACCACCTACGGAGGCAGGTCTGAATTGCGTGATACAACTGGAATTATTGATTACGGGAGTTTGATTTACTTAACCCTCCAACGTGCGAAAACAGCGCGTGAGGCTATTAAAGTGATGACTGAATTGGTTGCAGAGTATGGATATTGCAGCTCCGGTGAGTCATTTTCAATTGCTGATGCCAATGAAGTATGGATTATGGAATTGATTGGTAATGGACCCGGAAAGACTGGTGCCATATGGGTTGCTCGCATGATTCCTGACGGATATATCTCTGCACATGCCAATCATGCCAGAATTATGACATTTCCGAATGCAAAAAAAAACAATTGGGATAACCCGAAACAAACAACTTTCCATTCTAAGGATATTATCAGCTTTGCACGTGAAATGGGTTATTATGAAGGAAAAGATGAGGATTTTAGTTTTTCTGAAACTTATGCTCCTGTCGATTTTGGTGGCGCTCGCTTTTGTGAAATGCGTGTGTGGGCTTTCTTTAATGATATCACCGAAGGTATGGAAAAACATTGGGAATACGCAAAAGGAAATATTGAGCATGATGAAAATGGATATGCAACCAATCGCATGCCATTATGGGTAAAACCTACTGAAAAAGTTGATGTTTATACTGTGATGGAAAACATGAGAAACCATCTTGAAGGCACAGAACTTGACATGAGCAATGACATTGGTGCAGGTGCATTTGGAAAGCCATATCGTTGGCGTCCGTTAACTTGGGAGGTTGATGGCGTTCAGTATTGTAATGAACGTGCTACTGCAACCCAACAAACGGCATTTTCATTTGTCGCGCAAATGCGTAGCTGGATGCCCGACCCTATTGGTGGAATTAATTGGTTTGCTGTTGATGATGCTGCGACAACTGTTTATGTGCCGTTTTATTGTGGAATGACAGAAAGTCCAAAATCATTTGCTGAAGGTTTTGGAAGCTTAATGGACTTTAATTACGATGCTGCATTTTGGGTTTTCAATATGGTTTCAAACTTCACTTATACTCGCTATAATCTGATTTATCCTGATGTAAGAGAAGTACAACAAAGCCTGGAAAAACGCTTTATTAAAGAAACTGTAGAAATGCAGGATAAGCTGAAAAGCTTGTATGAAAAAAATCCTGAAGAGGCAATTGCGATGGCTACAAAATATTCCGTTTCAACTGCCGACCAAACAACAGAACGCTGGCAACGATTATTTGAATCACTGTTTGTGAAATATATGGATGGTAATGTGAAAGAAAAAGCAGAGCCGAAAGAAAATTACAAATATGTGAATCCGAAGCTTGAGCAACCCGGATATGGTGAAGCGTGGTATCGCAAAATTATTGAAGAAACTGGGGATCAATTTAAGATGAAAGAATAAAAAAATAGTTTCATGAATTTTGAAAAAAGACAGGGGCATTATGCTTCTGTCTTTTTTTAATAACAAAGTATGAGGATTTTTTTTGAATTGTGTTATTCCTTGTAAACTTTGATGAACACTGATTTTTATGCTATTTTGTTAAGACTATACTGATGTCAGGCAAATTGCTGAAAAATAATTTTAAGAAAAGTTGCATAGATTTAAAAATTATTCGTAATATTGCAAGCCCAAAAATGAAGGAATAATTTAAAGATTACAGCAATGAATTTAATGAAGGTTGTCGAAAAAGAATACAGGAATGAAAGTGAGTTTCCTCAATTCAGCGCAGGAGATACAATTACAGTTTCATATAAAATTAAAGAAGGTTCAAAAGAACGTATTCAGGAATTTCGTGGTGCTGTAATTCAGCGTCGTGGCGAAGGAATGACACGTACTTTTACCGTGAGAAAACAAGTTGGTGCTTATGCAACTGAGCGTATTTTTCCTGATAATTCTCCGTTTATCGAGAAAATCAAGGTTGAAAAACGTGGTAAAGTTCGTCGTGCACGTATTTATTACTTACGTGGACTTACAGGTAAAAAAGCGAGAATTCAGGAAAGAAGATACTAATCATATTCATGATATTATAGGGAAGGATTGTTCATTGAGCAATCCTTTTTTTTATTTTATTTAATACGTTTCTCTGTACTTAGTATTCAACTTTCCGGGTTAAGCGACTCGGGTTTTTGTGTCTTTACATTGCGTGTTCGGCAAAATTTTCATTTCATGATAATTCAAGTAATTTTGTAAAAAAAAGCATGCAACAGTCTTGGATATCATATTTTTCGAATCTCGTAAAAGCGAGTGGCGGAATTAATCTCGCACAAGGCATCCCTGGATTTCAGCCTCCAAAAGCCTTGCTGAATGAATTGGAAAAGCAAAGCTCCAAGCCCGTACATCAATATGCTCCCGGACTAGGAAATCAAAAACTCAGAGCACATATTGCGGCTGAATATCAAAATAAAATACCACTGGATTTTGATTTTATGATTTCCCTTGGGGGAACTGAAGCCATACAACTTTTGTATCTTTATCTGCATAAGCGAAACAATGGATTGAGGGCAGCAGCCTTTTCTCCAGTGTATGAATCTTATATGCATTTACCACGAATTTACGGCGACCAGTTTGAATCCATTCCGATTGAGAATCCGGATTTGCCAGATCTGCTAACTTATTTTTTTGAAAGCTATAAGCCACAACTGTTTTTTGTTAATTCGCCAGGAAATCCTTATGGAAAGGCATTGTCTGAAAATGATTTTAATTTGTTGCAAAGGCTATGCAATCAGCATAATTGCTATTTAATTATTGATGCCGTCTATGATGTTTTTCACTTTGGGAAAGCACCATATTATCCATTCAAATATTTTTCTGACAAAACATTTTATGTCAATAGTTTTTCTAAACGATACAGTATTACAGGATGGCGTCTAGGTTACTTTTTTGCACATCACTCACATTTTGAGCGCATTAGCGATATTCACGATTATACCGGTTTGTCCTGTCCTTCTGTTTTGCAGGAAAGTTTGGCAAATTTCTTAGAGATACCGAATGAGGCGAATGCATATATTGAATCGATACGATTGCAATTGCAGGAAAACTATCAGAATTCAGTAAACGCTTTAAATTCAAACGGATTTCTCATTCCGGATATTCATGGAGGATATTTTATCTGGACAAAACTCCCCAATCACTGTAAAGATGGACTTAAATTTGCAAAATCGCTTTACGCCAAGCGAAAAACAGCCGTAATTCCGGGTGTGCATTTCGGAGAAACTTACGCAAATTACATTCGGATTAACATTGCCCGTGAAACAGATGAATTGAAACAAGGAATTGATGCGATTTGCAAATCGGTGTAATGAGCAATCGGGAAATTTGCATGTTATGATCGGCCATCAGCAATATTCAACGAATTGAAATTTGACAACCCCCGCCTAAATAGTAATCCTTTCAATAGCATCCAAAAGTAGCTGCTTTTTCCAATTTATCAGAAAAAATCAGGTTCTCCCTGTATCACTATCTATCGCTGAATTATGTATGCAATGAGGTCTGGGATGGTGTTCGTAAAGTTACCCTTTCAGTCCAAAAAGAAATAGTCTTTGAGAAAGACTTATTTTCTGGATAATCTTTGTTTTGCACTAAAAACTCTGGGATAGAGCTATGTTTTCTGTAATTTTCTGAAAACTTTCGGATGTCAGTGTAACCCTTTTAAAAAAAAGGGTTACACTGACATTTTCAGCCTTGGATATCCAACAAATAGCAGTAGCTTTGCAGCCGATTTAAAATGAGCGAAATTTTCGCTTGCAAACAGACAGAGAATAATGGAATTAAGAAATATTGCAATTATCGCCCACGTTGACCACGGAAAAACTACATTAGTTGACAGAATGCTGAGCCAGGTTAAATTATTTCGTGAAAACGAAGATGTTCAGGACCTTATAATGGATTCAAATGATTTGGAGCGTGAACGAGGCATCACAATTTTAAGTAAAAACTGCGCGGTACGTTACAAAGACATAAAAATCAACATTATTGATACACCGGGGCACTCCGATTTCGGTGGTGAAGTAGAGCGGGTATTAAATATGGCAGACGGAGTTTTGCTTTTGGTGGATGCCTTTGAAGGTGCCATGCCGCAAACGCGATTTGTTTTGCAAAAAGCAATTGAATTAAAACTCAAACCCATCGTGGTTATCAATAAAGTTGACAAACCCAATTGTCGTCCTGAAGAGATTGCCGAAGATGTTTTCGATTTGATGTTTAGCTTAGACGCATCTGAAGATCAACTGGATTTTCCGGTTGTTTATGGTTCCTCAAAAGAAGGGTGGATGGGACCAAAGCATGATGAACCAACCACTGATGTCTCTTATTTATTGGACACAATTCTGGAGCATATTCCGGCTCCCATAAAAAGAGAAGGAACGCTGCAGTTGCAGATTTCATCTTTGGATTATTCTTCATATAAAGGTAGAATAGCAGTTGGAAGAATTCATCGCGGCAGTATAGAACCAAATCAGAAAGTATTGGTTATGATGCGCGATGGAAAGAAAATTCCGTCACTTGTAAAAGAATTGTATGCTTTTGAAGGATTGGGAAAAGAAAAGGTAAAACATAAACTCGAAGCCGGTGAAATATGTGCCGTCATGGGGCTTGAGGATTTCGATATCGGAGATACAATATCCGATTTTGATTATCCGGAAAGCATGAAACGTATCCGTATTGATGAACCCACTATGTCCATGCTTTTTACTATAAACGATTCGCCGTTTTTTGGAAAAGAAGGAATTTACGTCACATCAAGACATATCCGCGACCGCTTGTACAAAGAAACAGAAAGAAACTTGGCACTTAGAGTTGAAGATACCGACTCTCCGGATAGATTACTGGTTTTTGGACGCGGAATCCTCCATCTTTCGATTCTAGTGGAAACAATGCGTCGTGAAGGATACGAATTTCAGCTTGGACAACCACAAGTCATTATTCGTGAAATTGATGGCGTAAAACACGAGCCGGTAGAAAGCTTGACAGTTCACGTTCCGGATGCATTTGCAGGAAAAGTAATTGAGCTTGTGAATCGTCGCAGGGGCGAAATGACTGATATGCACTCCGAAGATGGCAGAACTTTTCTGGAATTTACTATTCCTGCCCGCGGTTTAATCGGGCTAACCAATCCGATTTTAACGGCAACTGAAGGAGAAGCAATTGTTGCACATCGTTTCGTGGGATTTGAACCATGGAAAGGCGAAATCGCTTTGCGCAGACAAGGTGCTTTGGTATCACAGGAAACCGGCACAGTAATCGCTTACGCATTGGACAAACTCCAAGACAGAGGAAAGTTTTTTGTTAACCCGAATGAGCAGGTTTATACCGGACAGGTGGTTGGTGAAAATACTCGTCAGGATGACATTGTATGTAACCTGATAAAAACAAAAAAACTGACCAATATGCGTGCATCCGGATCCGATGTGAAAGTTTTATTTGCTCCTGCAATAAAAATGTCGTTAGAAGAATACATGGAATACATCCGCAAAGATGAATACATGGAAGTCACACCAAAATCGTTACGCCTTCGCAAAATTCTACTCGATGAAAACAACAGAAAACGCGCCGCAAAACAAATATAAAGCGAAACGCATATTGTGAAGAATTAGGAGCAAAAAGCGGGATGTACAGAGTGAGAGTGAGGTAAAAATAGCATTCGTTCAATCGTTTTGGGAAGAAAAAACCACTTATTTGCCGGCTCACACGAAGGAGCAAAACGCTCTGCCATGTTCTACAGTTTTTTTGCCTGTTGCAAACTAAACAACATTGATCCCACAAAAATTGATAATTTTAAAAAGTTTCACGAGGTGTAGTTGCTCGGGTGGATACAGAGGAACTGCTAACTTTACTTTGTTCTCGTTGTTCACTTTGCAAAGTTAGCATTTCCTTTACAATACCCCATGTAATTTAGCGGTTATTTATCAACAACTTTTCAATGCCTTAAACAAAAAAGGTTCAGTTTTTTTCATAATAAACTGGACATTTTATTATCTTTGCTAAAGATTGTAACATCATGAAAACAACTGATATTATTATAGATACCATTAATCGGCTGCCCAAAGGCTATGTATTCACCTATGGGGATTTTACCCCTGAGATGAAAAGCAAAGAAGCCATCATAAAAGCGCTGAATCGTCTGGTTCAAAAAGGCAAAATCAAAAAACTGAGCAAAGGCAAGTATTACAAAGCAGAACAAAGTCCGTTTGGAGAGCTCCCTCCACCACAACAACAAGTCGTAAAAGATTTGTTTGTCAGCGGAGAAAAAACAATCGGCTATTTAACGGGATACAGCATTTACAATCAGTTAGGTTTAACCACGCAAGTCAGCAATGCCATTCAAATTGGAAGAAATGAAATAAGACCATCTCTCAAACGTGGGATATACACCATTAAATTCATCAAGCAAAAAAACACCATTACCGAAAAAAACATCCCGCTTTTGCAAATTCTGGATTGCATGCGTAGCATTAAAAAAATTCCGGACACAAGCATTGCCGATGCAAGCAAACAAATCGTAGAGTTGGTAAAAAAACAAAGTGCAAACGAATTGAACAGCATGATTAAGTTGTCAAAAAAATATCCTCCGGCTACCCGTGCTTTGCTTGGTAGCATTTTGGATTATATTGGGGAAAATCCGGACAGAGAAACATTAATCAACAGCTTAAATCCCATCACAAGCTATGATTTCTCTGGAATATCAAAGGTATTGGGGAAACAAATTGGAAACTGGAACATAAAGTTATGAATTTATATCAGAACAAAAAAATATTTGAACAATCAATTCTCGCTGCATCAGCTTGCAAACTGAAAATAAGAAAATTGAGATTCCCCATTTTTATATAACATTATGAACAGCGAAATTCTCATATACAAAAACACGGACGGCAACATCAAAATAGATGTTCGATTGAAAGAAGAAACAGTTTGGCTTACCCAAGCACAAATGGCTACTTTGTTTGGAAAGGACAAACGTACTGTCAGCGAGCATATCGGTAATTTATTTCAAGAAGGCGAACTGGATAAAAGTTCAACTGTCCGGAAATTCCGGATAGTTCAAACCGAAGGACCACGAGAAGTTGAGCGCGAAATCGACAACTATAATCTGGATGTTATTATTTCGGTTGGCTACCGAGTAAAATCAGTACAAGGTACGCAATTCCGTATTTGGGCTACACAGCGGTTAAAGGAGTACATTATTAAAGGGTTTACGCTGAATGATGACCGCTTTAAGTCGGGCAGCTCAATGAATTACTTCAACGAACTGCAAAACCGTATTCGGGAAATACGTCTTTCGGAGAAATTTTTCTACCAAAAAATCAAAGCCATTTATGCTACCAGTATAGATTATAATCCCAAAGACGAAAAAACCATTGAGTTTTTTAAAATTGTGCAAAACAAACTGCTATGGGCAATTAGTCAACAAACGGCAGCAGAACTGGTTTTTAGACGGGTGGATGCCAGTTTGCCCTTAATGGGAATGCTTTCTTACGACAAAAAACAAGTCGCTTCCATTGAGAAAGCCGAGGTAAGCATAGCAAAAAATTATCTGAATGAAGATGAAATGAAACTTCTTGGTTTATTGGTAGAGCAATATTTAGCATTTGCTGAAACAATGGCACAGCAACAAACACCAATGTATATGAGAGATTGGATTGAACGTTTGGATGTAATACTAAAAATGAACGGTCGGGAATTGCTTACTCATGCTGGAAAAATTAGTCATCACATGGCATTGGAAAAGTCAGGAGAAGAATATGAAAAATTTAAACAACAACAAAAAGCCATTGAAAAAGAAGTTAGTTTAAAAGAATTAGAGGAAGATATTAAGGGGATTTCTAATAATTCTTTCGCATCAAGATTTTAAGCGTTTTTCATAGACAATTCCATGAATAATGCAGGCTAATGAATATTCCAATGAACTTAGTGTATAATGCCGATACTACAAATAACTAGTACTATGATGTGAAACGAAATTGTACTCTGTTATTTGTGTAATCGGTATTATTTCTTGTATCAGCTTTGATTCTACATCGGCATTATTTACTCCCGAAAATCGGGGATGTCGGAGTTTTTGATTTTAAAGTGTCATAACATAAGGTGCTGGTAATTGATATTTAACTTACGCAACCCATTTTTCTATTAACTCAAATTTGCAAAAATGGAATGGCATGAATAATGCAGGTTAATTAAAAGTTCTGCGGTATAAACGCCTATACCTATAAATTTATTACCAGTGAGGAATCTCAAAAATTTTATCGGGCAGTAGTGATTATGAATCAGTTTGAGTTAGAGTTTTGAGAGGGCAAACACCTGCATACTCAAAACTCACACTCAAAACTGTTTTGTGGAGCTGCCGGGGGTCGAACCCGGGTCCAAACAAGTAACAGAGAAGATTTCTACATGTTTAGCTTTCTGTTAATTGTCGGGATAAGCAAGGTTGAAAGCCTCCTAAGTTTATCCTTATCCTTTTAGCCTTAGTACTCCTTAAAGGAATTAGAGTACGCATCCCAAAATTATCGCCACTTCTAAAAGGTTTGGAATCAGGAATCTCCTCCCCAGAAGCGTCTCGTCCCAACGCCTAGCGAAGGGATTAAGCCTAATCTACTAAACTTCGATTAAGCAGCAAGAGCATAATTGTCTGCGCCATTTAAAAAGTCTGTGAACATTTGGTGACGGGCATACTCACATGGCCCGACATGCTTACTCATCCATTATCCTTGCTGTCAATACCATTTCAGCCCCAGAAAAGGATTACAAAAATACACAAAATCTTTGCCATTTCAAAGTTTTAAACAATAAGGGCACTGATTTTGTTTTTTGTTTGAATATAAATAAGTCAGTTATGTGTTTTTTAAAATCAAATCCAACCACTGCCGGACAGGTTGACATTGAAAAGTATGCTGGAAAATGGTATGAAATAGCTCGTTATCCAAATTCTTTTGAAAGAAATTGTGACTTCACAACTGCCACTTACAGTTTGAAAAATAATCGCATTCAGGTTTTCAATCAATGTCGCAAAGCGGATGGTACCAAAACCGGCATTAAAGGAAAAGCGTTTCCGGTGAAAGGGAGCAATAATACAAAACTGAAAGTTCAGTTCTTTTGGCCGTTTCGTGCTGGCTATTGGATAATTGCTAAAGACGATGACTATCAATGGGCTTTGGTTGGGTCACCGTCAAAAAAATATTTTTGGGTCCTTGCTCGAAATCCAGAACTATCACCCGATTTGATCCAAAAATTGAAAGAAGTTATGAAAGTTCATGGGTATTTTCCGGAACGATTGTATTTCACAAAGCAAGACTTATCAACATAATAATAAACTAGTAAACCGCTGGCATTCATTTCGTTTTATCAGCTTATTGCCGATTGAAACATTACTCAATTGTTAATCATTTTCTGACACTTTGTTTTTTATGGACAGTTTTTTGATGTACATTTAACCTTATTTTAAACTTTTTTAGTTTACTTGCGTATGAATAAGGAAATGAAATGAAAAAAACAGGATACATACTCGGCTTACTTTTGTTTGTTTTCATGATTACAAACAGTTCGCTGAACGCACAACAGGTCTATAGCTGTCAATACAAAAGCGAGGCAGATATTAACGTGTATGTTTCTGACTATAGTAGTGATGCTGACCTTATCGTATATAAATGCGATTATCGCAGCGAAGCATCCGGAAACGAAGGCGAGTGGTACTTTGTTAATTACAAAAGCGAAGCAGATAAATATATATATATATGTGATTATCGCAGTGAGGCAGATTTAATTATTTATTTTTCTGAATACCGCAGCGAAGCACAATGGAAAAACAAAGAGAAACAACATTTATTGTATTAACCAAAAATTAATGATTTAACTATGAAACAATTACTTATAATTATCGCCGCATTGATTTGTTTAACTATAAGTGCAAACAGTTTTGCACAATCAGTATATGCTGCTGATTCTAAATATGATGCCGATGTGAAAGTTTACGTGGCAGACAGTAAATATGATGCAGACCTTGTTGTGTACAAAGTTTCTTCAAAATATGATGTTGATGGGAACAAAGGTTTGTGGTTCTTTGCTGACTCAAAATACGATGCTGATAAGGTGATTTATTTTACCGATAGCAAATACGATGCTGACGTGGTCATTTATTTTGCTGATTCAAAATATGATGCCGAATGGCGTAGTGCGAATAAAAAACATTTAATGTACTAAATATAATACCGGATTCTGTTTCGTAAGATGGATTCATGCATATCATCGTTTATTGCATTAATTCAAGCTGACAGACTTTGAGCATTGCACGGATATCGGATGAAAAAACGGCGGATTATTTTCTGGAGCTTGCTAGTTATGCTTATTTTTGGGAGCATTCTTACCGTTGTGTCTATAAAAAATATAATTACAGATAAATTTTCAGAGGTTCTCGTTATTCAGGAGTCGAATCAGAAGTTAAGTTGGAATAAAATCCGCAGTTTCAAAGAAAATGGGAAACGAGGAATTCAAATTACCGAATTGTCCTCGATTAATACACAAACCGGTGACAGCATATTTTATATAAAACAGATTTTTATTTTTGCGGACGATAAGATTTCATCGCTCAAGAAACCCAGTCAGATTTCATTTTTTATTGATTCCCCGATAATTCATATTCGTGAAACAGATACCCCACAAGCTGAACCTGAAATACCTGAAGGAACAGAAGGTTTCTCATTTCAGGACATGCCATCAATGTATGTCCGAAATTTGAGTATTGTTAATCACTCAAACGATACGTTGCCAAAACGAATTCAGGGAATTTACATGAAAGCTGTGCAGCACGATAAAGCATGGCAGATGCATGTGCGCTACAAAGAAAACAAGTATGATTTTTTAGTTTCAGCGCAACTTCGCGGAAACTCATCCAATTTCAAAATAGACAGTGCATCCCTTGCAATTCAAGGCATTCGTATTTGTAATTTTGAATATGCACACACACATTACAAACGGGCTGACGATAATTTCGAATTACATATTTTCAATCAGTTAAAAGCCCAGGAAATTAATCCGTTTCGCAATTTCACGGATAGCTCATATTTGAATTACGAGTATCAAATTTCTTCACAAAACGGACTGAAAAGTATCTCGGGTTATTGCAATGCACAAATGCACATTCCGGACAGTTTGAATCTTGATTTTTCACATAATACACAGCAAAATCAAACATTAAAGCAAAGCAAAGCAAATTTAGATTTAACAACTTATGCCGGAGCAATACAATGGAATTACGCACTGCATCAAAAGGGAAAGAACTTTGTTTTTAAGCAGCGATTTATGAGCGATTTGAAAACAGAGCTTAAAATAGGAAACAGCGCGTTAAGTGTGAAATCAAATGGAGATTTTTTTAGTCAATCGGATCAAAATAACAAAATTCTGAGCTCAGGTAGTTTTGATAATCAAATTGCTACTGTCTATGATGACAAGGATTATAAACTAAACATTATCGGGAATGGAAATCATACCGTGATAAATTTGCTCTCGAACGCCTTAAATCTTGATACTGAAATCATATTCCGTAATATTTATGAAACCATCTGGTTTAATAATGGAATCAGGATGGATGGAGTCGTACATTTTACCCGACTTGAGTTACCTGAAGGAAAACCATCCCCAAAATCTAATCGCATGTTAAAGCGCGAAACAAGTGAGTTTAGCATGTCTGAAAATCTAAAAAAAGCAAATATCAGGCTTTCTGTTAATATTGATACTTTGATTATAGATGAAAGCATTGTGTCGTTCAATAACACAATTCAAAGTCAATATCAAAACGAAATACTCAACCTAAGCAGCAGTATCAACTTGACAGGTCAATATAGCGGCAGCTTAAAATCTAAAATGGATTTTTCTGATGGACTATTAAATGGAAGTTTGTTTTCAGACGGATTGCAAATCAACAATGCCAAATCATTGCCATTAATATCCTCAAATATTGATTTTGCAAATGATACAGCGATAATATATGCCTTTAATATTCCATTCCAGTCAAAAGAAGATAAAATCATTGTGCAAAAAAGCATTTTACGCAGTGATGAGTTCCTATTGCTGCTTTCCGGAACAATGACCGCAGAACATCAGAATCTCGAACTCGGGTTAAGTGCTCCTGCAGAAAAATTTAAAGGTGCAGCAGCTTTCATTATCAATACAAAATCTACTGGAAAGGAAACCGGATTACAAACACTTATCCTAAAAGTTGATCGAAATCAGGGGAAACTAAAAATAAAAACAGAGGTTCTTGAAAACTAAACAAATAGATAATCTTAAAAAAAATAACACTTTTTTTAAGATAAAATTAAAGTTTTTTTTCTTACATTTATTTAAGATGTAGTTGTGATGAAAAGAATAATACTCCTCAGCGTATTGATTTTCTTGTCATTTTTCAATTTGATGTCCCAAACGGAAACGGACATTCCTGAAATGACGGACAAGCTTCAGGTTACTTATCTGGGCGACCAAACCTACTCTCCTTACGAATATACTGATGAAAATGGGAAGCCTTGCGGATACAATATTGCATTGATAAAGCGCATCGCAGAAATAAATGATTGGGAATTAAGCATAAAAATGTACCCTTGGCCGCAGATTCTTGATAGCCTAGAAACAACAACTAATAATTATGTTGCATCAATGCTATATTCCCAAGAAAGAAATGAGATTTACCATTTCAGCCTTCCTCACAGTAAAGTAAACTACTCTATGTTTGTGCATAAACAATCGCACTTGTTTGATTTTTCAGAGCTTCACGATAAGACAGTTCTGGTTCAGGAAAGAGACATTATGCACGAGCTTGTATTAAAGATTGGCAACAATAACAAAATTATCACTTTTGACAGCTTTAGAGACGCACTTTTTGAGTTAAATGAAGGCACAGGAGACGTCGTGTTATGTCCAATGATACAAGGGAATTATTATATTGAAACCGAGAAGCTAAAAAACATTATTTCTTCAGATAATCCTTTTGCTCCTTTTGATTATTGTTATAGTGTCAATCAATTAAATGAGCATCTTTTTGCAGATATTAATGAAACATTACTGCTTTTAAAAGAAACCGGTGAAATTGCAAAACTACACGATGAATGGTATGGTGATTTCGAAGGATCGAATTACGTTCGTTTCATGCATAGATATGGAAGGTTTAGCTTTTTGTTATTTGGGATATTTTTAGTTTCTGCAGCAACCTTCATATTCATTTTAAAACGAACTGTAAAACGTAAAACCAAAGATTTAAAAGCGGAATTAGAAACACGAGTTAGAATTGAGGAAAACCTCCGTTTAGCCAAAGAAAAAGCAGAAGAAAGCGACCAGTTGAAATCTGCATTTCAAAGATTGATAGCGGGGAAATTGCCAATCAACCGAGAGAATTTACCGCACGGAAACTAATTGAAACAGCAGATGCAGATTTTAATGAAATGCTTGCAGGAAAGGATATTGGACTTCAAATCAACATGTTAAATATCGATGAAGATGATAGGCTAATTGCTGACGATATTATTATCAGGCAAATCATTTCACACGTGTTAAGTAATGCCGTTAAATTCACTCAAGAAGGCATTATCTATCTTAATGCAAGAATTCAATCCGATAAATTCATCATTTCCGTAAAAGACAACGGTCCCGGAATCCTCGAAAATTTACATGATAAAATTTTTACTCGCTTTTATCAACCCAATCACAGTTTAAGTCATGTAGAAGAAGGATTAGGCTTAGGCCTTGCAATTAGTAAAGGATTATGTGAAGTGATCGATGCAAAAATAGCACTGGAATCAGATCTTGGAAAGGGTGCAGTATTTTCTGTTGAAATTCCTGTCAAAATGGGACAAAGGAAAGTTTGAAATAAGAATAATTGCGCGCATTATTTGTCTTACTCAATACAATTAACCCGAAAAATTCACCGCAAATAGTTATACCGATTGTGAATCAAAATTGCCGATACAATTCATTCTATACTAATTTGAACTAGCCTGCATTATTCATCGCAAAATTAAGCGTATTTGCATATGTCAATATACTAACATTTTAAAGCCTAAAAA
>Ga0307990_1000616_pt1 | contig 31387 bp, 33 predicted proteins | sample EllFjometagen129_FD_203168 | JGI IMG/M metagenome (GOLD analysis project Ga0307990, IMG submission 203168) | Marine microbial communities from Ellis Fjord, Antarctic Ocean - #129 | ecosystem: Environmental > Aquatic > Marine > Unclassified | place: Southern Ocean | collected 2014-10-08
AATCAAATTATTAGATACTCTAAGTATATCATTAAACAAAAAGGAGTCAAGTTTTATCCACAGTCCACAAATTAATAAAAAGTATTCTACAAAAAGCAATTAAAAAAGGGGCAAATTCGCGCCATTCTCATACCCATACTACTATGAAAGGATTTTCTTATTTTTTCAATCCTTTCTTTTACTACTATCTGCACTTCAGCCGCAATTATACCAAAGATGAAATTGTCAAATTAATGATTGATTGGTTTTTCGATGGACTAAGGGTAAAGAAATAAATCCAAGCATTTAATAGAACAAAAAAAACACGAAGTTAATGCTTCGTGTTTTTTTGTTTATAATATACGTATCTTGGTCTCTCGAACCGAGCACTAGCTTACTCCCCTATGGGGATATAACTTTCTCGAACTATTTTCAAAATATGAGGCCTCTCGGTCTCCCGAAAGGCTCACTAGCCTGCTCCGCGCACTGGACGATGTTAGAACCTGTTTGTTGGAGGGAAAGTCGATGTTTGCCTTCAGTGTATGATATCAAGTTCTCCGAGGCAGGCGAAATAGCGGCTTTTTATGTCCGAAAACTCACCACGATTTCCATACTCCTCAAGCATTATGCCTATGTTGTCCAAGCAAATACCCTGCAATATGCTAAAAATACCAAGCACTTTTGAGTGCTCGTAAATGGGGCCAAATGGCAGAAAAGGAGCTCTCAACCCATCTTTTCTCAAGTATCTTTTGCAGTAGTACTTTCTGGCTCCAAAAGCAGAACCGTGCAGTGTTTTGTCCAACTCATTTACGAAAGCGGTTCCTGTCCCAAACTTGGCATCTATCTTCTTGGAAAGCTCTGACTCGCGGAAATGCTTTCTGAAGTCCGCTTCTGTTTGATAAGTATCTGTATCCTCATCAATATACTTTTCCCTAATGTTCGGGTCCGCCTGCAAAGCAGTCAACATCCTACTTGACCGAACCATACTGGCGCAAATAGAGTAGCAGGTCCCGTACAAGCCCTTAACTGCAAGAAGATGAGTTGCTTGTAAGTCAATAACCAACCTATTGGCTATCAATAAGTATCCATCTAAAAACAAATCCTTATGATTTCTCTCCCAAATAGATTTTGCGACCTCAGTTGCGTCTTTTAGTAATGCGAAGTGTTTCTTGTACAGATGAACGCTTCGTCGTTGCTCTATAGATGTAAGTATTCTAATAACCATTATTTGTACCGTTGCATAATTACATAACTACACTATTTTTCCAAAACTAATTGTTTGATTTCATCCAATAAAGCTACAGCTTTTTTATCAAGGGGAGGAGGGGTACCAACCCCTTGGTTTTTGGCAAGTTCGTCGTAGGTGGTAAGCCCATCAGGTAGCAAATCGCTCCCGAAGACCTCAATTATTCCATCCACCACAACTTCGGCGTGGTGTGTTTCCCATCCTTGAGATTGCAGATGTAGTTTGAGCTCCTCCACCAAGTCATCAATTTGTTGTTTTTTGTTTGTCATCGTTTTTTATACATTTCTCGGAACTCATCTTTTTTGGTAAGAGGGTGAACCTTACAATCATCATCCTGACAATTCATAAGTAGGCATTTCGCACAAAGCGGGTCTGTGCATTCACATTTCTTTTTGCCCTCCAAAACAATATCTGCGAGTTTTAGGTTATTAGAAATGAACATTTTCACCTTCCCGTCTTTCTCGGGAGTAGTGCGGATGGTGGCTACAACTTTCTGGTCTTCGTTCAAAATCTCAATATCAATATATTCATTGCCTCCCTTGCCTAACTTTTTGCTTTGCCGTTCGCTGTTTATATTTGCGTATAATTTCATAGTTTATGCTATTGCAGAATAGACCCTTTGTTTGAGGGAGTGGATAAAACCGTATAGTCCCTCGGGGTATTTTTCTTGTATCGCTTCTTTTTTGGTGTTCATATTCGGGAGAGTAAATACCTGTGCCGAGAGGTTTTCTTCACCGCCGTATTTGTACTTTTCCATAATTTCGCGGATTGCTTCGCCTATAATCTCGCCGTACTGGTCAATGCTTTGCGCATTCTGCCTCATAAAATGCTTTACGCGGTCCTCACGGGTCAAAAGAGGCACATTGAAAGCAATGTGGGCGATAATGTCAAAAGTGTCTATATCCTCAAGATTCTCAATTGACCTAATGAGAGAGATATTCACGCGTTTTGCTTCAAGGTCAGAAATAAACTGCTCGCGTTTATCAGGGTTAATCCAAATAACCCGCAGTTCGTCCGATGAATGGATTGACTTCTCAATTTTGTCTTTTGAGTACTTGCGGTACTCGGCGTACGACAGCTTGATGCCGTCAAACTCAACCTCAATTTCCTCGTCAATCGTTACCTCAATTCCTTTAATAATGATTTTCTTCGGTACGGATTTCCATGACTTCAATCGGAACTCGTATGGCGTTTCTTCTTCGGAGGCGTGCGGCTTGAGTTTCTTACTCACTTTCTTATAGCCAGCGTGTTCTATGTTCACCTTCACACTATCGTTTGAGGGCAAGCCAAACATCTTGAATACCCCATCGTCATTAGTTTTGCCAAGTTTTTCCCAGCGTCCAAGCTTTACCCTTACAATCGCGCCCGCAACTGGCGTTTCTTGCTTATTGTCCACCACAATGCCCATTACGAGCTTATCAAATGGCGGGATTGGTTTTTCTGGCGGTTGTCCGTTTGTTCCCCCATTCTTTGTTTCTGGGATGTCCCACTCGTCAATCAAGCGCGTGGCATTTGTGAAATCTATAATTCTGAAAAACCCTTTACCCTCAAAGAGACGGGAGCCACGCCCGATGATTTGTTTGAAAAGCACTCGGGAGGCAACGGGGCGCATAAAGACGATGTTTTGAATATGCGGAATGTCCACGCCCGTTGAAAGAAGGTCAACGGTTGTTGCAACAACTGGCATCGGGCGTTCCTTGTCGCGGAAACTGGTCAAATCGTCCTTGTCTTCTGAAACCACTCGGGAAGCATATTCCTCATTGCCCTTAAGCTCGTTAAGTTTGTCTTTTACCGCCTGCGCGTGAGCCATATCCACGCAAAACACAATCGTCTTGCCGTAGGGGTCAGTTTTATCAAGCACCTCAATAACTTTCTGTGAGAGCAGGTCTATTTGGTCTGGAACTGTTACGCCTCCAGCTCGTTCGTATTCTGACGGTTCGTAAAAATCCTTGACCTCCTCGGGCTCAATTTCATCGTCATAGATAACTTCTTCTGCCGTAGATACATCCAACCCTTCGCGGTAGAGATTGGTTGTGATTTTGTAGATTTTATATGGCACAAGATAGCCATCCTCAATGGCTTGCCCAAGCGAGTATTCAAACACTGGTTCTCCGAAGTATTCATACACGTTAATGTTGTCTTTACGCTCTGGTGTAGCGGTCATTCCGAGATGCTTTGCGTTATGGAAATGGTCAAGAACAACACCCCAATCGCCAAATCGGGAGCGGTGGCACTCATCAATGATAATGAGGTCAAAAAAATCTGCAGGTATTTGTTTATAAAGGTCATTTGCAAATAGGGTTTGATAGGTTGAAAAGTAAATATCTCGGTGCTTGTTGAAATTGCCGCCCTCTATCTTGCATCGCGCCTCTCCGAAGGGTTCAAAGTCCCTACCATATGCGTCGTCGCGGAGGATAATCCTGTCGCAAAGAAAAAGAACGCGATGAATTGTTTTTGATTTTACGAGTTTCCAAACAATCTGGAACGCGGCGTATGTCTTGCCCGTGCCAGTTGCCATTGTAAGAAGCGCCACCTGCTTGCCGTTCGCGAATGCCTCAATCGTGTTTTTGATTGCCGACTCTTGATAGGAGCGAGGTTTTTTTGAAACTGCGAAATGAAGCGGGTATGTGAGCGCGTCCAGTTTCTTATCGCCAAGTCCTCGCCATTCAAGGTATGCCTGATACATATTCTCGGGCGACAAGTAGTCAGACACCTCTTCCGTTTTTTGCGTACAGCGGTCGTGAAGTATTGTCGTTTTGCCATTCGAAATGTATGCGAATGGAACGTTGAGGCGCTTGGCGTAATCCTGCGCTTGCCCCAAGTACTTCATTGGGTCTTTGTCTTCTGCTTTTGCCTCAAGTACCGCAAGAATAACGTTTTTGTAAGTCAGCACATAATCGGCAAATCTTGCCGTCTTGAGACGCTTGAACTCCTCACCCTCAACAAAAAAACGGTCTTCAGTAATGGGGAATTGGCGGGAGAGATATTTTTCTTCCCATCCGCATTTGTGTATTTTAGGGTCTATCAACTTGACCCGTGTATCGTCTTCTGAATATGGCATATGACTATAATTTTCCTTGAAATGCGTGATTTAGCGCGGATTGAAATAGTTGTTTGGAGAGAACACCGTTACGCGCCAATAGATGTTTTAGCTTTTCTATCTTTTCCAAGGTGGAAATCACCCTTCGCTGTTCTATAATTTTGGGAATTTCAACCACAACTCCGTTGATTTTGTATAGCGGGATAGTTACGTTGGCGGCCCCCCGCATCAAGGACACTAATAATTCATTTTTATAAAAAGAAAGATAATAATATAAATATTTGGTCAGTATTCTCTTTTTATCCTTCGGTATCAAGGCCACTAAAATATTAGCAAGTGCGAACTTCCCTTTTTCGTAATGAATTCTGTGCAATGATGCATGGCCGTGTCCCGTTGACGAAACAAGAGGAATGCAGACCGCCTCTTCGTTAAGCTGGTAATCGTTCGCCGACTTTCTTTTCTCTGCTGTAACTACAAATGTAAATTTTCCCTTGGGAGTTTTCAGTGTTGGAAACTGTCCCTTGACTACATTGCACACATCGTCAATTTTTTTATGGTCAGAGCTATTCTTCAGTTTCTCAAAATCTTTCTTGCATACAGATTCAAAAAGGTTATCTGCTATACTAATTTCTGACTCAGTCTTTTCTTGTAGTGAGTAGAATCTATCTAATCTATCGACAATGCGTTTTTGTGTAGCAAGGTCTGGTTTGCCGTTTTTGAATGGAATTGCTATTTTAATTTTTTTTATCGCCTTAAGATTTAAGGACGGATAAGAAACATTTGGAACATACTTTTTCATATCAACACCGAGCATAAAGAAGTAGATGTAGGTAGGTTCAATGTTTTCTTTCGGTGAAAGTGCCGCCAAATGACTTACTATATACATATCTACACCCAACAACGCCCTACTGTTTGTCAAAATCGCCGCTCCACTTTTTGGAAAAATAGTGGTGCCTGCTTTCGCCTTAACTAAACGCAAATTATTTACTTCTTTTGGGTTTATTTTATCCCTCGTTGAATTAAGTAAGCGATTTTGTTTAGTTGCTAAATCGCTAACTCGTACAAAAAGCAGACCATCTGAAGAAAAGTGGGTTTTGGACTGTGGTGCGCTTGAACCAGCAAACACATCACAAACATCTTCAAGTTTTACTTTTTCCCACTTCATAATTATTTTTTGAGAATCTCCTTGAGCGATATAGTGACCTCATCTATTTCTCGCTGATTTTTCTCAATTTTTTTGAGTATTTTTTCGGGGGACAACAAGATACCGCCATCACTTACATTCGGATTCTTTGGAGAAATATCGTAGCCGCGCTCTTTGATTTCTCTAAATGGAACAACCCACGAGCTTTCAGATATTTCACGTTTCTTCCATTTCTTGAATATGTCCTCAAGGTGCTCGTCCTGAATATTCTTCTTCTTGGTAAACTTTCCGCCCACTTCGCCATACCAAATCTCTTTTGTTGAACCAGTTTTATCAAAAAAGATAAGGTTTGTTTTTACGCCTGCACCCATCTCCGTAAAAACACCTTGTGGAAGCGAAACAATGCTGTGTACGTTGCACTTCTCAAGTAATTCTTGGCGTATGCGTGCCATTGCACCACCACCGAACATGATGTTCCCCTCGGGCAACACAATGCCACATCTCCCGCCATTTTTCAGGTGGCGAATTATGTACTGTAATCCCATTGCCTCTGTTGAGGAGGTTTTTACGGGGTAGTTTTCTCCTATCCTTTTTTCCTCATCGCCACCAAAGGGAGGGTTTGTAAATATTACGTCGTATTTGTCGCTTTGGGGTACGTTGTGAACGTCTTCGTCAAGAGTGTTGGTTCTTATCAGATTTGGCACAAGGATATGGTGTAAAATCATATTCATATTACCAATCAAAAACGGTAGTGGTTTCTTTTCTTTTCCGTAAAAAGTTTTTGTTGTAAGCGTTTTCCACACGCGAACATCTTTTTTGGATTTTTCGTAGAGATATTTGAAGCCCTCGACAAGAAACCCGCCCGAACCAGTAAAAGGGTCAAATATAATTTCACCAAGTTTCGGATTTACAACTTTTATCATCATACGAATGACAGGGCGGGGCGTGTAAACCTCACCAGACCAACCGCCTTCACTTCCCATTGCTTGGAGGATTTCTTCATATACTTGCGAGAGTAGGTGCGTGTCTTGGAAGTGATGTTTCTCAATCCTGTCCAGTATCTCAACAATCTCAAGTAGAATATAGGGCGAGTACACCTTGTTATGGAGTTCGCGGAAAATCTCTGCTATCTTTTCTTTTTCTTTCGTGCCCTTGAGAGACTTGAGATAAGGGAAAAGTTTTTTGTTGATGAAGTGGATAAGTTCCTCTTTGTCCTTCCAGTCCTTCTTTGCCCACGATGACCACTGATATTCTTTCTTAATAACAGGTTTGTATATTTTGCCCTCTGCCTCCTCAAGGTCTTTGAGTTGACTCTCTACACCCTCAAAAACCCTCAAGAAAAGGAGCCACGAAAACTGTTCAATGTAGTCCTTTGCGCCGACACCATCATCTTTACGTAGAATATCGCAGACACGCTTTATGTCCGATTTTGTGAGCGCATCTTTTTGTGGTTTCTCTTTTTTCTTTTTTGTTCGCATATTACTTCTTCTCAATTACTTTAATAATACTTTCCTTGCTATACCCCAAGCAACTTTTCCATATGATTTTCTAAAGACGGTCTTCGTAGTTTTCTATGATTTCTTCCTCGGACATATTTTCTATTATATCCGCCTTATCCCTGTCTCCTCTTTCCAGCGCCTCATCAACTATTTCTTCTCTGACTTCTTTTGCTCGCTCCACCGCAATAGCCAGAAACACGAGAACCACTATGAATATGATGAAAAAAGTCATAAAAGCATTGATTTTTTACCTAATATTTGATAATAATATAATACAGCGGGTTTGTTGATTTTGCAAAACTTACCATTATTAAAATGACACCAAGGGAAAAAATCAAATATGTGAAAGACCAAATAAACGAACTGGCTGAAATCAGCTCGAAGGACAGTCCTTTGTATCTGCAGCTATATACGCTTACCGAATATGAATTACTGCAATATAGCTACCATTTCTTATGGCAACAAAAAAGCAAAGGAATTACTACAATAACACTACCAGCCGCTTAATACTTGAAAGGGGTGTTGAACACCCCTTTATTAACCATGCTTAAGATATGTGCTAATGTTTAGGTAGTACATAAACAAAATAAAAGTTTTCAGGGAAATATGGAATTTTAAAAAAGCTTTCTCTATAATATAAACAATGGTAAAAAAACAACCAACAGAAAAGCAGAAGAAATTACTTAAACTGATGTCAGAGAACATCAGCAAAAGGGGATTTACGAAAAGTGTTTATAAAATGATGATTGACGCTGGGTACGCGGAGTCAACAGCCAGAAGACAGGTGGGTATTACTCGTACTCCAGCAATAAGAGAGGGAGCGTCAAAGATAGTTAAAGCTATGGAAAAAGAGCGAGACAACGCGTTGGCAGCGATGAAAAGGGAACGTCCTAAGGCAATGTATAGAGATCTTGCTAACGCAACATATAAGTTAACTAAAAACATTCAGCTTCTGGGTGGAGGTGAAACCGCGCGTGAGAAGCATATAATAAAATGGCAAGAGTAATTATGATACCTTATAAACCGCGCAATTGGGCTAAAGAGTTTTATTCTACAACTATGAGGTGGATAGTACTTGTTTTACATCGCCGAGATTGAATTATACTCACCTAATAATCTCGCGTTTACTAATATAGTATGTAATCGCAATCAAATCCTTCGTCAATGTATAGGTACGCTTTCATTTTCTGCAAGGAGTTATGATACGGTAGAAACATTTCTCCTGTCTCTTTGTCTTTTTGCTTAAAAATATTTAAAAGCGACTCATAAATGACGTATTCTGGACACCTCTCTTCTTTGGCGGTATAGATTGCCATAAGCGCCCGATGAATTTCTTTTTTATATTTCCACATCGTTGTCCAGATATCCTGCAAATCCACGCAATTATTAAATCGTAGCTCCTCGCGACGCTTTGGGCTTATTTCTTTGTCCAAATAAGGTTCTACGTCATTGAAATTTAGATCAAGTGATGCAATGTCAATTTCCAATTCATCAGAGAGATGGTCCCCGAAGGCGTGTTTCCCAAATTCCCCAATAATACGAGCAAGTGTAACCACATAGATAAGTCGTCCTTTATCTTCTAATGAGCTGTCCACAGTAATCTTTCCGTATTTTTTAAGAAGAGCATATACGCTCGTGCCCCATTTTATAGAATCATTGATAATATCGGATTCGGCATAATCCAACACGCTTTCGAATACTAATTTAAATATGTCGCGCGTATTAAACATATAGAATCATCTTTTTATTTTAAATTAATCTATTGTGAACCGAAGCACGAAAGTTAAAATCGATCATAACAACTAGTCCTCGGGCTTGAATGAGTTTGGGGTAAACTCAAACTTTTTCTAAATTCCCCATCAGTTAAACATTTTTGTAATAACCTCTCTTTCTGTATTGGACGAACTACAAAATAATATGTAACGGAAAATGCAACTAATAAAATTGCTACAATTATGCTTATTTTAATTAACTTGTTTAAGTTTAATTTTTGAGTAGTATCGTTGTTCATAATATTGTTATTTAACTAAAAAACACAAAGCTCCCCGCCAGTGGTAGTCCGAAGATTACCCATACCAGTTTCCCGATATGACTCGTTCCCGAGTGTTCTGACGAGGAGTTCTCTATCGGGAACGAGTTTTTGCGACCCTGCCGGAGAACCCGGGTTAGGTCTCTTATTTCGTTGTTAATTCTAATTTAGCACGTTTAGTGTTGTTAAGAAAGGTTAAGATTTTAGGAATCTATTAAATACTTGGCGGTGTTGGGAGTGGTTGGTGTTTGAGTAAAATAGGCGCGGGAACGTTGTGGTATACCTGATTTTTGGGTAAAGTGATAAGGTACATAGTTTTAAATATGAATATGAAAAAAGATAGAAATAAAGAAAAAGAGCAAGAGTTGTTGAAAAAATTGTCTTTAAGATGGGACTTCCGGGTTGATATACGAACTTTTAGAGAAAAATATGGTATTCCAATGAATAATGGATTTAAAAATCAAAAGGAGATAACCAACTGGCAAAAGAATATAGAATATCCATACATTTCGTATTTATATGGTGTCATTTCAGCAAATACAAAGCCACCACGGAAACTTAAGGCCACAGAAAAAAAGCTTGCTGAGACATACGAGAAAGAGCAAAACGACATTCTTAAAAAGTATAAATTATCTCCCACGATGGGTGTAGCGCTTCAATATTTCATTTTATCCGAGGGTCGCGTAAAACCAAGTAATGAATATATATCTAATTGTTGTGATGTAGAAATAGCGAGTCTGGAAGAAGTAAAAGAAAAGGGGCGGCTATTTGTTAAGCTTTATATCTATGATGGCACAAGTTTGTCAGAAGCAAGAAAATATCTCGATGAGTACTGGAAATGGTTCCAGTCTTGGTTTAAATCTTTTGGTTCTACACAAAAGCGAGTACGAAAAACAACCAAGCGAGAAAGAGACCGGATTATTTTTGGGCTCTCGCGGAAAAGCAATCAAGACCTTCGTTCAGAGCTTTCATTAAGTAATCAACGTTCTGCTAAGCAATCGAAGGGTAGTCTTATAAGGAAGGTTTTGAAATATAAGTATGGAATCTGTAATGTAAGCGAAGACAATATTAGAAAAATTATTACAAAGGAAAAAAGATTACTAGGTTTGTGATATTTAAGCTGGCAGGATAAAAGTAGTTGTTGGGTTTTTGTGTATTAATTAAACTGTGAATATAAGGTCGCAGTTTTTTATTGCGATATATGAACAGGGATTTACGAACAACTAATAGAGTTTATAGAAATGAAGACTTGGATAAGCTAGTTGAAGAATATTGGAGAGGAGAAATTAGAATCGAACCCAAGCATTTTTTTAACAAATTAAAAGAAATGAAAAGCAGAATATATCAAAGTTAATTATGCTAAGCGTGAAAGAAACAAGAAAAATATTAGGTGATACGGTCGTGGATATGCTGGATGAAGATGTGGCAAAAGCACGGGATTTAGTGGATGAAATAGTGGAATTGGCATTTCAGGCCCTTACGCCTAAAAAGATTAAAAAAATAGGAAGCAACATAAATAATAAAGGATCGGATGAAAATACAAAATAAACGTGTAGGTATAACCATAAAAACAAAACAAGATAAGGGGTTGGACTGCCTAAAACAATATGGGAGAGGTAGGTGTAAAAAGTGCGGTAAGGTTCAAAGTTATACAAGGCCGTTAGGCAGATGCTTTGAGTGTGGGGAGAAATTCTGCTATGAGCATTTAAACAGCGGACAGGTGAATAATGAAATGGATGAGAATGAGGAAATCCGGAATGTTTGTGATAAATGTAAAGAAAAGCACGGTTATTATTCTCTTTAGAATATAATGTTTAAGGTTTTGTTTGTTAACGAGAGAGTTAATCTTTCTCGCTAGCAAATAAAATGCTAGGGAGTCCGCTGATATGGACATGGGGAAACCCAGAAGGATATCAGACCTATACCACACCTCGGCTCCTTTATGCGCAAAAACGATGGGTTCACACTACTTTGAGCAGGACGAGATTCCTGCGTAGGAGAAACCAAGAAGTTTATGCGACAATGGAGAGAGGGAGGGAAGGGGTAAGATTTGGGCGGAGTTGGGCGAAGCCTTTATAAGTTAACAAATCAACAAATGAAAGAAGAAACAACATTGGTAAGAATATCGAAGAAATTAAAAAACCAACTGAAAAGAATGTCAGGCGAGAAAGACACGACAATTAAGGAGTTAGTTGAAAAAGCTGTTATCGAAAAGTTAAAAAGCCAGAAAGATGTCTGAAAATACAGAAGAAAAACAGGAGATCAGGTGAAATCCTAAATGGAATTTAAAGAGGATAAAAACGTTGGATAATTTAGAATAAAATGGTATTATTAAAATGGACACAGTTTGCAAAGCAAGAAGACAGAAAGGGGCGACTCTTCAGTTTTCTTGTAAGACTGTGTCCAGGGTCGTCCCTTTTTGTATTTAAATTATAAAAATGACTAAAAACAACGAAAATAAAGCGATAGTGTACGTGAGGGTTAGTTCTCAAAGTCAGATCGAAGGGACCTCTTTGGAGGGACAGAAAGAGGCTTGTTTAACCTACGCGGAGAATAAAGGGTTTGATGTTGCAAAAGTGTTTGTTGAAAGAGGAGAATCGGCCACAGCGGCGGATAGGACGGAATTATTAAATGCTATAGAATATTGTCGTGAAGCGAGGATAAAATTCTTTGTGGTTTGGAAAGTAGACCGGTTCGCGAGAAACATTACAGACCACTTTACCGTGAGGGCCAAATTAATGCAATATGGTACTACTCTCCATTCCGTCACGGAGTTGTTGACAGATGACCCTCAAGGAAAGTTAATGGAGACAATGTTAGCTGGTTTTGCTGAGTTTGAAAATGCTGTGAGAAAACAGAGGTGTGAAGCAGGGATGCAACGGAAAGTGAGAGAAGGCATTTGGCCGTGGAAACCGCCTCTTGGATACATTCATTCAAAAAGACCTGGGGATAGAAGAAAAAATAGACCAGACCAGATTGACAAAGAAAGATTCGCTCTCATACAAAAAGGGTTGAAAATCTATACCAAAGGCAATTACTCTATTAATGGATTAACGAAACTGTTTAATAAATGGGGTTTGAGAGCTCGGTCTGGCAAGAAAATGTATAAGCAGATTGTTGAGAGAATGCTAACGGATAAATTTTACTGCGGTATTTTAGTAGATCCGTGGACCGGTGAGGACTATCAAGGATTACACAAGCCGATGATTAGAAAAGACGAATATTATAAAATACAAGGAGTAAAACAAGCTTATTCTAATGGAGCCGTAAATCCAAGAACTCTCTCTAATCCCGATTTTCCGCTTAGAGGCATAGTAAAATGTGGTATGTGTGGCGGAGAACTTACTGGAAGCTGGAGCACAGGACGTAATAAAAAATACGCTTATTATCGGTGCTATAACAGGAAATGTAAATTTTATGCTAATAGTATTAAAAAACGAGATATTGAAACTAAGTTTATGGAGTTATTGAAACAAGTAGAGCCGGAAGAAAAGTTTTTGAAATTATTTGAAGCTACCGTGTTAGATAAATGGGAGAATATGCAAGGAGAAGTTCGAAAGGAGCACCAGAATTATGATAGGAAAATTAAGAAATTAGAAGAACAGAAATCTAGATTGTTAAAAATGAGGATGGACGGTGAGTTAACTAAAGACGAGTTTTTAGAACAGAAAGAAATAATTGAAAATCAAGTAACGATTTTCAGGATATCTGGAAATGAAACGGAGATAGAAGAATTAGATTTGGAAACGGCAATGAGTTACGTAAATCAATTTATATTTGATTTAGCCCGTCAGTGGCAGGATATGAATATAAGACAAAAACAGCGACTTCAAAAATTGGTTTTTCCAAAAGGGTTAAAATACAATATTCACTCTGGAAGTTTTGGAACCGTCACTTTATCGCTTATATTCAGACTAAATAGGGAATTTTCAGGCAATAAGTCCTTAGTTGTTGCGGGGGCAGGATTCGAACCTGCGACCTTGAGGTTATGGGCCTCACGAGCTTCCAGACTGCTCCACCCCGCGATATTTATAATAAGGAAGTTTGTAATAAAGTCAACATTTTAGGAAATAAAGGAGATTGACTTGGGGCTGGTCTTGTGTAAAATCAAAGTACAGGCCGATGTAAACAAGGTTTGCTTCATTTGCCGATGTAAGCAAAGCTTGCTTCGGCGGCACTCAGTAAAAATAAAAAACAAGTTTTTAATTTTTGCTTCATTTGCCGATGTAGCTCAGTGGTTAGAGCGGCGCCCTCATAAAGCGCAGGTCGGAGGTTCAACTCCTCCCATCGGCACATACACGAGGTTTATTTTAAATAAACCTCATTTTAGTTTATAATAAAGCTAATTAACTATTATGAATATTGAAGAAATAAAGAAAAAGGCGACTCAAGAAATTTCTAGCGTCAAAAACCTAAAAGAACTTGAAAAAATAAGAGTTAAATACTTGGGACGCGAAGGAGAATTAAATAAGGTTTTAAGATCTCTTAAGAACCTTTCTCTTGAAGAGAAGCGGGAAGTTAGCCCAAAGGCTAATAAATTAAAGGATGAGCTTTTAGAACTTATTAGTGAAAAACAGACGGGACTGGAAAAGAAAAATAAAGTTTTGATTGACGCAACAAAGCCGGGTAAAAGAATTCAAAGCGGCCATCTCCATCCTTTAACAAAAATTGAACAAGAGGTTTGCGATATTTTTCGGTCTATGAATTTCTCAGTAGTTGATGGTCCGGAAGTTGAAAATGAGTATTATAATTTTGATGCTTTGAATATTCCACCTAATCATCCCGCTAGAGATGAGTGGGATACTTTTTGGATTTCAAAAGATAAAAACCCTAAAAAGAGTTTACTTCTTAGAACTCATACTTCACCGGTTCAAGTAAGATACATGGAAAAGCATCAGCCACCGTTTCAGATTGTAGTGCCGGGGCGAACGTTTCGATATGAAGCAACGGATGCTTCTCACGAAATAAATTTCTACCAACTGGAGGGTTTGATGGTTGGTAAGGATGTAACTTTTGCCAATTTGAAATATGTAGTGGAGGAGTTTTTGAGTCGCCTCTTCTTTGGAAAGGTGGAATTTAGATTTAGACCAAGTTATTTCCCGTTCACGGAGCCAAGTATTGAAGTTGATGCTAAATTACCGAGCACTCACCGTAAAGGCGGGGAATGGATTGAATTAATGGGAGCCGGCATGGTTCATCGGAATGTTTTTGATACTGCCCGTTACAATCCAAACGAGGTGCAAGGTTTTGCCTTTGGGGTGGGTATTGACCGGCTGGCGATGATTAAATATAACATTCCGGATATTCGTTTATTTTATTCCGGAGACCTGAGATTTATCAGACAATTTTAAGAGTAATCGCGAATAACACAAATATTTAGCAAATAATACGAATAAAAGCTAAAAATATAAAGATGAAATTTAGTTATAAGTTGATAAAAAAATATTTGCCCGAGGTGAAGTCAAAAGAAAGCTTGGTTAACTCCCTTAATATGCGCGCTTTTGAAACTGAAATAAAAGAGGGCGATACTTTTGACGTTTCGGTGCCTTCCAACCGGTACTCAAACGTTGCCTGTCATATTGGAGTAGCAAGGGAAGCGGCGGCGGCGATGAATTTAAGGGAAATTGAAATTCCCAAGATTACTGTGGAAGAGTGGAAAGGCGGAGCTGAAGAGTTTTCACTTGAAGTTGAAGACAAAAAGCTTTGTCCCCGGTATACAGCTTGGTATTTTGACGGCGTAAAAATTAGTTCTTCCCCAGATTGGATGCAGAAAGTATTAAGCGATTGTGGATTACGGCCTATAAATAATGTAGTGGATATTATGAATTATGTAATGCTTGAAACCGGCCAGCCGCTTCACGCTTTTGATTACGACAAAATTGAAGGTCGGAAGATTCTGGTCCGAAAAGCTAAGAAAGGAGAGACGATAACTTCGATTGAAGGCGTTGATTATAATCTTAACCCTTCAGTTTTAGTGATTGCTGATGAAAAGAGACCACTGGCAATAGCGGGCATTAAGGGTGGAAAAGACGCAGAGATAACCGAGCACACGAGAAGAATTGTGGTTGAGTCGGCTAATTTTGACGCGGTTTCAATATATAACACTTCAAAAAATATTAATCTTTTAACTGACGCTTCTCTCAGGTTTGCTCACAGTATTCACAAACGATTAGCATTGGTTGGGCTTCAAAGAGTGGGGGAGTTGCTTCAGGAAATAGCGGGGGCTAACCCCGGCGGTAAAGTTAACTCTTCACCGGAGATTGAACATCCCAGAAAAATAACTTTTAAACCGGAGAATTTTAATGCTTTAATGGGAACTGAATTTGAGAAAAAGGAGATAATGGGGGTTTTGACCAAACTTGGGTTTGAAATTGATGGTGAGAAAATTATAGTGCCGGTTTTAAGGGATGACGTTCAAATCGAAGAGGATTTAATTGAGGAAGCCGGGAGGATATTTGGTTTTGATGATATAAAACCTAAAGCGCCAATAGTGAGCATTAAACCCTCAGAGTCGGATAATATATTTTCTTTTCGGAGCGGGATAAGAAAAATTATGGTTGGATTGGGATATGATGAGGTTTATAACTATTCATTTGTTGGAAATAAAAAATACGGGAAAGTTAAGATTCAAAATCCTATATCCGAGGAAAAGTCATTTCTTAGAGCAACCTTAGCCCCGCTTCTTTTAAAAAATATTGAAAATAATCTTAAGTATTATAATGAGGTGAGAATTTTTGAGGTTGGCAAAGTGTTTGGAGGAGCTGAAGAGCGGGATGCGATAGGAATTGCTTTTGGCTCGCGCAAGGAAGAGACATTTTTTGAAATTAAAGGAGTAACCGAGGCGTTTCTTCAAGGACTCGGCCTCACCGATTTTTATATGGTTGAAACTGAGGGTGACGAAACAGAATTAATCGTAAAAACTAATAGCTCTGAAGTGGGAAGAATTGCCCGTTATGGAGAAGGTTTTACAATAGCTGAATTAAACGCCGATATTCTTATAAAGTTTGTTGAAGAAGAAGTTTCCTTCAGGCCATTACCGAAGTTTCCGGCAGTTTTAAGAGATATTTCAGTTTTGATTAATGAGGATATAAAAATTGGCAATGTAATTCAAGAGATTCAAAATGTAGATACTGATTTAATTGAGGACGTTGACTTGATAGATGAGTATTTTGGCGCCGAAGATGGCAAACAAAGTATTACTTTAAGAATTCGTTTTAGAGCTCAGGATAGAACTCTTTCAATTGAGGACGTTGACGGAAAAATGAATAAAATCCAATCTTTAATTGAAAATGAGTTTAGAGGGCAGGTAAGGTGATTATTCCCGGTGAATTTTTTCCCCCAGTTCTTTTACTCTATTTTTTAATTCCAAATGGTTTTCCAATTGGCGGTCTTTTTTTATAGTTTCTTTAGCCGCTTCACATGACTCCTTAACCAGTTTGAGATTTTGAAAAGATTCCATAGCAATGTCGGGTATACCGGTCTGACTTTTTCCTAAAAATTCACCCGGACCGCGGAGTTTAAGGTCTTTCTCAGCTAATTCAAAGCCGTTTTTAGCTTTAATAATAGACCACATCCTATTCTTAATTTGAGGAGAGTTGGAGTCGGAAAAAAGAAGGCAATATGATTGGTGTTCGCCCCGGCCAACCCGGCCTTTAAATTGATACAATTGGGCGAGACCGAAACGGTCGGCGCCTTCAATCATCATTATTGTAGCGTTGGGGATATCAATACCAATTTCAACAACTGAAGTAGAAACAAGAATATTAGTTTTTCCTTCGGCGAAGCCTTTCATTACCTTTTCTTTTTCCTCAGATTTTAGTTTTCCGTGAAGCATTTCAACTTTGAGATTGGGGAATACTTTTTGGGAAAGTTTTTTGTATTCCTCCTTAACTGCTTTCACGTCGTCCCAAGCAGTTTTTCTTTTGTCTTCTGATTTTTCTGTGTTGTTCTCGCTTGGTTCTATCCGCGGGCAAATTACGAATGCTTGACGCCCCTTTTTAATTTCTTGGCGGATGAACTGGTACGCCTTTTTTCTGTTTGAAGGGGGGACTATTTTAGTGGTAATCGGTTTTCTGTTTTTGGGAAGCTCGGTAATAAGGGATATGTTAAGGTCGCCGAAGGCAGTTATAGCAAGAGTTCTTGGGATTGGAGTGGCAGTCATTGAAAGAAAGTGGGGAAGAAGTTTTATATTTTTTGTTAGTTTGGCTCTTTGTTCAACTCCGAAGCGGTGTTGTTCATCAATTATTACCAATCCTAATTTAGAAAAAGTAACGTTTTTTTGAATTAAGGCATGAGTTCCAATTACGATTTTAATATTGTTTTTCTTTATTTTCTCCAGAAGAGTTTTTTTGTTGGGATTGCTTTCCAGCCCGTTACTGAAGAATATTTTTAATTCATCACTGGTTAGAAGAGCTATACCAATATCCGTTTCTTCAAAAAATTTCTTGAAAGTTTCATAATGTTGCTGAGCCAAAATTTCAGTTGGAGCCATAAAGGCGGTTTGAAAATCGTTTTGGGCGGCGATGATGGAAATTATGGCGGCGATAACAGTTTTGCCGGACCCAACATCACCCTGAAGAAGTCGATTCATAGGATAATCTTTTTGAATATCGTTTAGAATTTCATCAAGAACCTTTTTTTGGTCTTTAGTTAATTTAAAGGGAAGGTATCCTTTTATTTTTTTAACCTTTTTCTCATCTACCTTAATTACAGGCGCTTTCTCTTTTGAAAGAGTATATCTTTTTTGAAAATTGGAAAGTTGAAGAATAAAAAGACTTTCAAAAGAAAATCTTTTTTTAGCTTTTTTAATACTCTCTTTGTTTTCAGGGAAGTGAATTTGATTGAGGGCCTTGTTGATGCCGGGAATATTAATTTTTTTCCTAATTGGTTCCGGGATTATTTCCGGTATTTTCTCAAATTCCTTCAAGGCCTTTTCCATTAAATATCTAATACCGCGGGAAGTAAGGCCCTTGGTTTCAGGATATATCGGGATTATTCGGGCGGTATGGGTAGTACCCTTTTTGTTGTCAATTTCGTATATCGGGTTAGAAAAAGCGGATTTATTGTTATGAATAGAGATTTTACCGGAGAGATATACAATTTTGCCGGGTTTTAGAATGTTTTTGAGGTATGGTTGGTTAAACCAAACCGCTTTTACAGAACCGGTTTCGTCGTTTACTAAAATTTCAAGGATTACAAAATGACGTTTCCAGGAACGATGGACATTAACATTTGTAATTTCACCTTTTATAGTAGCCTCCTCGCCTATTTTTAGATTCTCAATTTTTTCTAAATGCGAAAAATCCTCATATCTGTAAGGAAAATGCCAGAGAAGGTCTTTTACTGTTTCGACGCCCAACTTCTTGAGTTTTGGAAGAAATATTTTAGCGAAGGTGATTTCCGAGATTGGGGAATAGATATTAATCATATGACAATTATATCCGGCATAAGCTAGGTTGTTAAATGTCCCCCCGTTAGGATTTGAACCTAAAACCAATTGCTTAAGAGGCAACTGCTCTGCCAAATTGAGCTACGGGGGGTAATGAGGAAAAGATTGAAATTTTTTATTTCCATCTTTTCCGAATGCCCCGCCCGCAAGCTTTGCTTACAGCCCCAAGTGAGGAGAAAAATAAACGCTTGTGTTTATTTTTTCCGAACGCAGGGAGACGCAAGCTTTGCTTACGGGGGGAGTTGATTATTTAATGTTCAGAAGTTCAGATAATTTTTCTTTGTTAAAACCAACAACGATTTCACCGTTAATATCAATTATCGGGACACCCATCTGGCCGGATTTTTCTATCATTTCCTTAACGGCTGCTTGGTCATTGGCAACATTTTTTTCCTCATATTCCACATTATTTTTTTGAAAGAACCTTTTAACCATTTCACAATACGGACAAGTTGGGGTGGTGTAAATAGTGACATTGTTTTTTTCCGCCATATTTTTAATTGGGTTACTTTTTGTTTACGGTTTTATTATAAGCAAAGCTTGCAATTTCGTCAGTCGGTGGAAATAAACATACTTTCAGTATATTTATTTCACCTCCTTTCTCATTATAAGCAAAGCTTGCAATTTCGTCAGTCGGTGGAAATAAACATACTTTCAGTATATTTATTTCACCTCCTTTCTCATTATAGCAAGCGATACATTTTTGGCAAACCTTATAGGGAGATGATATAATAAAACGCAAGTTCCAATATAAATTTAAATAATATTAATAATATGTACGACTTAATTATTATCGGAGGCGGACCGGCCGGGATAGCAGCTGCCATATATTCAGCTCGAAAAAAATTAAATATGCTTATAATCACCGACTCGTTTGGCGGTCAGTCAATCGTTTCAGACGACATCCAGAATTGGATAGGGGAACAGCATATAAGCGGAGTAGATCTTGCTCAAAAACTTGAAGACCATATTCGGGCGTATGAAGATGATATTGATATTGAAGTTGGTAAGCGAGTTAGGTCGGTAGAAATTATTAATGACAAGGATAATCAATCCCGCAGTTTTGAAGTTGAAACCGAGAAGGGGAAAATATATAAAAGTAAAGCGATTATTTTAGCGGTCGGCGGTCGGCGAAGGAAACTTAAAGTGCCGGGTGAGAAGAAATTTGAAGGGAAAGGAGTAACATACTGCTCGATATGCGACGCCCCTTTATTTAGAGATAAAGCAGTGGTGGTGATTGGTGGAGGCAATGCCGGAGTTGAGGCAGTAGTTGACCTTTTACCGTATGCGGAAAAGATTTATTTACTTGAAGTGGATAATAAACTTAGGGCTGACCAAACCACTCAAGAAAAAATTAAAAGAGAAGATAAAGTTGAAATTATTCTTAATGCTAATACTAAGAAAATAACCGGAGAAATAATGGTTGATGGTCTAATTTATGAGGATGAAAATGAGAAAGAACAAAAATTGGCAGTTCAGGGGGTGTTTGTGGAAATTGGTTCGGTTCCAAGTTCCGAGATTGTCAGGGATTTAGTTGAAGTTGATAAATATGGGCAAGTGAAGACTGATTCTAAGCATACCACAACTTCTCAACCGGGCATCTTTGCCGCCGGAGATGTGACTGATGACCCTTATAAACAGAATAATATTGCCGTTGGGGACGGCGTAAAAGCGGCACTTGCCGCCTTTAAATACCTTCAGGAGATTAAGAAAGATTAACCAAGAAATCGTTTCTTATAGGAATATTTACAAGACTTTTAATAAGACGTTTGTTATCTCAAGCTCAATTTGGTGGACCTAGGGAGAATCGAACTCCCATCTCCACAATGCGAATGTGGTATCGTGCCATTAGACCATAGGCCCTATTTTTGAAACTTGTTATAAAACCCCCAGGTGATGATAACGTCTCAGATGAAATCATCTGTAAATACCCAAAGAGTGCCAACTAAACTACCACTCAAGCTGGGACCGTATCCTTTATACAACGCGGTTATTATATTTACAAGCTTTTATGTTGAAACCAAGGAGATAACCTGAAAGCCATTCCGAAGTGGACGACATTCAACTTTTTCATATTTTCAGTATAAACCAAAAAGACGTTTTACTAAATACCAACGCAGAGTATTAGCTGGTTAATTTAACCGGTTTGTTTTATAGTTAGTAAAGTATACTTGAATTACAAAGGTTGTTTATTTCGCAGTTTATGCGCCCGTAGCTCAACGGATAGAGTGCCTGGCTTCGGACCAGGAGGTTGGGGGTTCGAATCCTCCCGGGCGTACAATTTATCACTTTTTATGAAATATTTAATTCCAGAAGAAGTTGAAAATATTGTTTTTACCCTAACAGAAAAGGGGTATAAGGCGTATTTGGTTGGAGGATGTGTCCGAGATTTGCTTTTAGATAAAAAACCAAAGGATTGGGATATAACAACCGACGCTAAACCGGAGGACATTCAAAATGTTTTCCCGGAGAATGTTTACGAAAATAAGTTTGGAACAGTGGCGGTTAAAACCGAAAGCGAGGATAAAACCTTAAAAATCGTTGAAGTAACAACCTTTAGAGTGGAGAGTAAATATTCAGATAAACGCCATCCTGATGAGGTGAGATTTGCCGAGACTATTGAAGAAGATCTTAGCCGGCGGGATTTCACGGTTAATGCCATAGCTCTTGATATTCAAAGCGGCAAGTTAATTGACCCATATAAGGGACAGAAGGACCTTAAAGGAAAACTTATCCGGACAGTAGGCAACCCGGAGAAGCGTTTTAACGAAGATGCTCTTCGCTTAATGAGAGCGGCGAGATTTGCCATTGAGTTGGGATTTGAAATAGAGAAGAAAACTAAGAAAATAATAGAAGAAAAAACGATTCTTCTTGAAATGATTGCCAAGGAAAGAATAAGAGATGAGTTTGTAATGATTATTATAACCGACAGAGCGAATGAGGGTGTTTGTCTTTTGGAAAATTTGGGGCTTTTGAAATATATTATTCCGGAGCTTCGGGAAGGGATCGGATGTGACCAGGCGAAACATCATATTTACACCGTTTGGAAGCATGGTGTCTTATCTCTTAAGTATGCCGTTGAATGCAATTTCTCTTTGAAAATTCGGCTAGCAGCTCTTTTACATGATATTGGGAAACCTCGAACTAAAGAAGGGGAAGGCGAGGAAATGACTTTTTATAATCATGAAATAGTGGGAGCAAAAATGACAGCCCAAATTATGGACCGGCTGAAATTTTCTAAAAAATTAGCGGAGGATATAATTCATTTAGTTCGTTACCACCTTTTTTATTATAATGTCGGTGAAGTAACCGAATCGGGTGTCCGAAGGTTCCTGCGCCGAGTAGGACCGGAGTATATTGATGATTTAATAAAACTTCGGAAAGCGGATAGAATTGGTTCCGGGGTACCCAAAGCGTTTCCATATAGTTTGCGCCATCTTCTTTTTATGATTGAGAAGGTGAAGCGAGATCCAATTTCAACTAGTATGCTGAAAATTGACGGGGATGAGATAATGAAAATAACCGGGATTGAGCCGGGTCCTAAAGTGGGCTGGGTTTTAAATACCCTTATAGAGGAAGTGCTTGATAGTCCGGAAAAAAATAACAAGGAATACCTCACAAAGCAAGTCAAAAAAATAGCTGAGCTTCCAGAAGAAGAAATTAAAAGAAAAGCAGAGACGGGGAAAGATAAAGTTGAGGAGTTTGAGAAAGGTATTGAGAGGGAGCTCAAAGAGAAGTATCATGTGAAGTAGTGATCGGAGCGTGGCCTAGAGGCTTAGGGCGCCGCATTCGGGTTGCGGAGATCGCCGGTTCAAATCCGGCCGCTCCGACTACGATGAATTTGTTTTCTCTTAATAATGTATGTGATTAAGCCCGCGCCTAAGATATCCATTAAAAGATCGGAGAAGGTATCAAGTTGGCTCGGCTGAAGACCGGAACAATATTCATATATATTTAGGAGATATTGAACAATACCAAATTCAAATATTTCCCAAGCGAGACCTACAGCAAGCGCCAGGAGAATAATAGTTAGCATCGGATGTGTTTTGAAAGAACGGCTTAAGAAACAGGATGTGGAAATCCGACCGATAAACCAGATAATTATTATTCCAACCCAGACACCGGCTAGAAAATGGACAAACTCATCATACCAGGCAAGTTTTTCAAATAACTCAAAGATGATCCCTAGGGCAAAAGACAGGGTAATTAGCAGTGTGGATAAAAGAAGTTGAGTTGATAGACGTTTCATATGTTATAATGATGAATATGTTATAATACTAAATAGTTTGTTAATAATCAAAGGTCGGAATTTAAATTAAGGTTAGTAAATTAATTATAATCTATTATGGGAGTACAAAGTTGGTTGACGGTTATCGTCGATTCTTTGCAGAATCTTTGGGTAGGTTTTGTTGGTGTGTTGGGAAATATTGTTGGCGCATTGGTTATTCTTTTGATTGGCTTGATTGTTGCTTCTGGTCTTGGCGCTTTTGTTCGGAAAGTAGTTGACCTCGTAAAACTTGATTTGCTTCTGAAAAACCTTGGAGTTGAAAAGTTTTTTGAGCGAGCAAATATAAAGATTGATAGTGGCAAATTTTTCGGTAAGATAGTTTATTGGTTTATTGTCATTGTTTTTCTTTTGGCGACATCTGATGTTCTTGGTTTTACCTCATTTTCCGGATTTCTTCGAGATGTGTTGTTTTATATCCCCAATGTAATTGTCGCGGTTCTTATTATACTTGCCTCAGTTGTCTTGGCTAATTTTCTCAAGGATTTAGTGGAATCCTCAATGAAAAGCGCTAAGCTTGAAGGACGCAAGTTTTTAGCTCCACTTACTTGGTGGGCAATTTCGATTTTTGGTTTTTTAGCTGCGGTATCCCAATTGGGCGTGGCTCAAGATATTATTAACACGCTGGTCGCCGGAGTAATTGCAATGCTTGCTTTAGCTGGCGGTTTGGCGTTTGGTCTTGGCGGTAAAGAGTACGCCTCGCGTCTTTGGTCTCGTTTGGAAAGACATCACAATGGGTGATTTTTGAAGTCTTTGAGTTTAACCCGCCAGTTTACTGAACTGGCGGGTTGACTTATTTATTATTGAGAATTAGTATTATTGGGTATGAAATTTGCAATTATTAAAACCGGAGGTAAGCAATATAAGGTTAAGGAAGGTGATGTTTTTCAGGTGGAAAAACTAAATATTGAGGAAGATGGTAAGTTAATTTTTGACAAAGTGCTTTTGAAAAGTGATGGTGATGATATTGAAGTTGGCCAACCCTATCTAAAGAATTTAGGCGTAGAAGCGGAAGTGATTAAGCATGGAAAAGGTGACAAGAAAATAATTTTTCGATACAAACCAAAGAAACGTTATCGAAAAAAAACAGGCCATCGTCAGCCTTATACAGAATTAAAAGTCATTAATATAAAATAGCACTTTAGTTTTATTCGTCCCGTTAGAGATAGGGCGTGCTCAAAGAGTACGCCCGTGGTGTTTTAGAACCGACTTTATATTTTTTCTGGTTTTATTAAGATAGCCTGTATATATTTTTATATCTGACTATCTCTAACGGGATTCGGTGCTATTTTTGTTTTCGGTTCTGAAACGCATTAGATAATGTCTCTTGGTCAGCGAATTCTATTTCCCCGCCGGTTGGTATACCTCGTCCCAGACGGGTTATTTTTTTAGTAATTCCTTTAAGCTCCCCCGATATTTTTTGGGTTAAGAAGTCGCCTTCGGTGGTTGGGTTCACAGCGATAATTATTTCCTCAATTTTTTCACCAAACTCTTTTTTAATTAGTTTTTTCAAGTGGTTTAAACGAAGCTTTTGTTTAGTTTGTAATTTACCTCGAGTATTGGACTCACCGAGAATAAAATAAGTGCCATTGAAGGCGCCGGATTTTTCAATGGAAATCAAACTGGTTTCTTTTTCAACGATCATAATCTGTTTTTTGTTTCGTTTGTTGTTACTGCAAATTCGGCAGAGTTTATCCTCGGCGTCTTTAATAAAAAAACATTTTGGACAGCGATTGATGTTTTTTAATCCCGAAAGAGACGTTTCAATATTTTTAAAAGTTTGCTTGTCAAGATTAAGAAGATGAAAAGCAAGGCGGTGGGCCATCCGAGGACCAACTAATGGTAGTTTAGAAAAAATTTCTATAAAATCTTGGATGTGTTTAGGGAGCATAAGTTAGATAATAAGCAAAGCTTGCATCTCCCTACGTTCGGAAAAAATAAACATAAGCGTTTATTTTTCTCCTCACTTGGGGCTGTAAGCAAAGCTTGCTCACGCAACGTTCGGAAAAGATGGAAAACAAGTTTTCAATCTTTCTCCTCACTTGTGCGAGTAGGTTATAGCTAAAATGAATTACAAATTACAAGTTACAAATTATTTAATTAAACATTTAAAATTCTCTCACTACTCACGAGGTTATTCTTCTTCGTGATAAGTGTCTATTGTTCGAAAGCTAACTCTTTCAGGATCAAAACCGAGCTTAATAGCGCCTAAAGGACCGTTTCGGTGTTTAGCTATAATAATATCAGTAATATTTCTTTCTTCGTCGGAAATATCAGGCTTACCTTGATTTTTGCGGTAAATAAGCATAACAACGTCGCTATCTTGTTCCAAAGAGCCACTTTCACGAAGGTCGGAAAGGCGGGGGATTTTTATCTCTCGTTGTTCTACACTACGTGACAGTTGAGAAAGTGCTAAGACTGGCACCTCCAACTCTCTAGCGAGAGATTTGAGACTTCGAGAAATTTCAGTGATTTGTTGAACTATACTATTGGAACCGGTTCGGGGAGTGATTAACTGAAGATAATCGATAATAAGGAGATCAAGTCCGTGTTCAAGTTGGAGTTTTCGGGCCATAGAGCGAATATGGAGGATATTTGGTGACGGAGAATCCTCAATAAAGAGGGAAATATTAGAGAGAACACTCAAAGCCTGTTGGATCATAGCAAACTCGGTTTCATTTTGAATTCGGCCGGTTCGCAGGCGCCAGAGAGGAATCTGAGATTGAGTGGCGATAATACGGTCCACAACTTGTTCAGCTGACATTTCGAGAGAAAAGATTCCAACTTTGTAATTTTTGAGAGCGGCATTGCGGGCGATATCAAGAGCAAGTGATGTTTTACCGATTGAAGGTCGCGCTCCTAAAATGATAAGATCTGATTTCTGAAAGCCGGAGAGGATTTTGTCTAATTGAGGGAAGCCACTGGTGACACCTCTTAAAATGTTTTCTTTCTCACCTTGATGAAGTTTTTCAAGTCGTTCGTAGGCTCGAGGAAGCTCTTCTTTTAAATGAGTAAATTTTTGTGTTCGAGAACGTTGGGAAATTTTGAAAATTTTTTGCTCAACGGCGTCAAGCAGATTTTCAAAGTCAGTATTTTTAATGGCGTCTTCGTTAATATCTGATGAGGCACTTATTAAGTCCCGGCGAATCTTATTTTCTTTAACAATCTTGGCGTAATGGCTGATATGAGCTGAAGTCGGAACTTTGTTAATTAGTTCGGTAAGATAATCACTTCCTCCAATTTCCTTAAGTTGTTTTTCTTTCTTGAGCTTATTAGTAACCGTCAGGAGGTCAATTGGGTTGCTGTTTTTGAAAAGGTCAAGTATAACCCGGAATATCTTTTGGTGGCTGGGATGATAGAAATCATCAGGTTCCAAAATATCCACTACTTTTAGGATAGCGTTTTTATCAAGCATCAAAGCGCCAAGAACTGAACTTTCAGATTCCAAATCCTGAGGCGGAAGTTTTGTATTTTTTTCATTAGCCATGAGTTTATGCAAATGTTGTCTTAATTTATGAGTGAAGCTCAATGCTGAACGAAATAAATTCAGTCACAACATTGAGCACCCCCTCACTCACATTTATCTATTGAATATATACAATGTTTTTGTAATATCAACTCCGTCTTTTATTTGTTCTGTGTTTTAATATCTTATTTCAGTGAGTGAGGGGGTTAGTTTGTATTGCTAAATTTTCTTCACTATCGTTTGAAAATTTAGATACTCTCTAATTTTTTAATGAAAGGACCCAAAGGTGTATCTTCTATCTCATATCCTAACCTTTGTATTTTATTTCGCAACTCGTCAGCCTTGATAAACTGTTGATTAACTCTTGACTTCTCGCGTTTTTTGGCTAACCGTTCAATATTTTTAGACACTTCATATTTTTTGAATTTTAAGCCGAAAGCTTCAAAAAAATTAACCAGGATTTTTCTAAACTTTTTAGCGTCTCCTTGATTTAAATCCCAGATTTGATTTTGGCAGTTTCGGATAAGTTTGAAAATAACTCCGAGAGCCTGAGGAGTGTTAAGGTCATCAGCCATTATTTTATGAGCGTCTTTTTCAGCATCCCGAAAATCTTTCTTTAGTTGCTTTTTGCTTTTCTTAAATCGTTTGGCGTTTTTGAAAACAAAGTAGAGTTTGTTTATGAAATCCTTTAGACTTTCCAAGGATTCCTCGGCATTTTGGGCAAGCTTCTCAGTGTAGTCGAAACGAGAGCGGTAGTGGTGGGATAGAACCATGAAGCGAATTACTTCAGAGTTGTATTTTTTGAGAAAGTCCCGAATAGTTGTAAAATTACCCTTACTTTTGCCCATTTTCCCACCGTTTATGGTTAAAAAACCGGTGTGCATCCAAATTTTAACGAAAGGTTTTTTGCCGGAAGCGGCTTCCTGTTGAGCGATTTCTGATTCGTGGTGGGGAAACTTAAGGTCCTCGGCTCCGCCATGAATTTCATACTGCGGGCCGAAGTATTTTCCGCTTATTGCCGTATCTTCAATATGCCAACCGGGCCGCCCCCACCCCCAAGGAGAAGACCAAAAAGGTTCACCGTTGATTATAACCGGACCATTGCCACTTTCTTCTATTTTCTTGTCAGGTTTGGGGAGTTTCCAGAGAGCAAAGTCTAAAGGATCCTCCTTTTCTTCATCAGTTTTAACTCGGGCGCCTGATTCAAGAGCATCTAAGCGCTGGTTGGAAAGTTTGCCGTATTCCTTAAATTTTCGAACTCGGAAGTATATACCGGTTGAGGTTTGATATGCAAACTCTTTTTCTGTAAGAGTTTTGACTTGGCTAATAATTTCCGGGATAACTTCGCTTGCTTTTATATAACGATTAACAGTATTTATACCAAGAGCTTCCATATCCTCATAATATGCTTTCGTGAATTCTCCGGAAATTTCGAAAGGCGAACGGTTATCTTTATTGGCTTGATTAATGATTTTGTCGTCAACATCGGTAATATTCTGGATGTATTTAATATTGAAACCGCGAGAACGGAGGTATCGGACAATAATATCAAAAGCAAGATAAGTGCGAGCGTGACCGATATGAGAATAATCATATACGGTGGGACCGCAGACGAACATGCGGTTTTTTTTCCTTTTTTCAAGCTTTGTTTTTTTATTGGTGAGAGTGTCTTTTATTTTCATTTCCATGGTTTATCTTGCCCAGTTTAATATTATATCTTCAATTACAGGAGTTTGTGTTTGAGCGGTATTGCTTTGAAGACGAACTTTATACCTTAAGTATCTTTTGTTGGCGGTTATAGTTTTGTCAACACAAATTGCTTTATTAGGTCCGGCAGAACCAACACCGGCTGTCGGGCATTCGTTCCCGAAATATGTTTCATCGGTTCCGCTGGGACCTTTGTAATTCCAAGGGCCAGCTGTGTTTGTAGCAACCGCGATTTGAAAATCAACGCTAGCGCCGGCCGGTTGGGCGCCTTGCCAGATAATATTTGAAAGGGTGACGTCGCCGCCAGTGTCAATAATTGAAGAAGTAAGATATCCAATCGTTTTACCGGCCCGCCAACTGGTTGTAACTTTATAGTTGGAAGAGGCGCAGCTTGCATCATTTGCGCAATTGAAACTTATCCAGCCTTCAATATCATTCCAAGCGTAGTCTTGAAAATCACCGTTAGCGTCAATAGTGACCTGATAGTCGGATTCGGCGCAGATATTACCGCCGTTGCAGTCATAATCGGCGCAGTCAAAGCTTATCCAGCCGATGGTATCGTTCCAGGCACAGCCGGAGAGCTGACCGCTGGCGTCAACATTTGTAACTTTAAAATCACTGTCTCCGCAGATATTGCCGTTCGGAGTTGCGTTACAGTTTAGAGACATTTCTCCGATTGAGGAGCTGGCGTATCCGTGAAGGAGAGGCGCGCTGACCTCCACGTTGCCTGTGGAGTAGAAATCCCACCAACCGGCGGTGTCGCTCCAAGCCCAGTGGTCGGTGGCGTCAATATTAGTTTCGGCGTTAACAATTAGAGAATAAGCTCCCCAAAGAAAGATGACCAGGATTAGAAGTAGAAGCAGAAGAGTTGTTTTCGGATATCTATTCATGCCAATGTTGTCTTAATTTATGAGTGAAGCTCAATGCTGAACGAAATAAATTAAGACAACATTGAGCACCCCCTCACTCGAAGATTAATTAGTATGTCTTATTTTTATATCTATATCAATTTTCAACAGTATCAAGAATATGGGAAAATAAAAAATTTCGAGTGAGGGGGTTAGTTCGCATTGCTAAATTTTCTTCACTATCGTTTGAAAATTTAGATACTCTCTAATTTTATTATATCTCAAATTAGTGTTAAAATAAATGGAATGTCTGATTATTATAATCCGCACAGAAGTAAAAATTTTTTCAATCCGGATTCAAATGAGCCGTTTCGTTTGAGCCGGTCCAAAATCGACCTCTTTTTAGAGTGCCCCCGTTGTTTTTATATTGATAGAAGATTAGGAACCGGCCGTCCGCCGGGCTATCCTTTTAGTTTGAATTCGGCGGTGGATAAGCTTTTGAAAAAAGAATTTGATTTTCATCGAGTTAAGGGTACCAGCCATCCTTTTATGGAAGCATATGGGATTGATGCCGTTCCATTTCAACATGAGAAGATGGATGAATGGAGAGATTCACTCCGAGGCGGAGTGAAATATCTTCATGAACCGACCAATTTTCTTGTTACCGGAGGAGTAGATGATATTTGGCAAAGTCCCAATGGGGAGTTGCTGGTAGTTGATTATAAAGCAACCTCAAAGAACGGAGAGGTAGGAATTGACGCTGACTGGCAAATTGCTTATAAGCGTCAGATTGAAGTGTACCAGTGGCTTTTAAGAAGAAACGGTTTTAAAGTTTCGGATACCGGATATTTTGTTTACGTTAATGGAGATTCTAACAAAGATGCTTTTGATAAAAAACTTGAATTTGACGTGAAAGTAATTCCCTACAAAGGAAATGACAGCTGGATTGATGGAGTTTTGAAAAAAGCTCATGAAGTTTTAATGAAAGAGGAGATTCCTGATTCAAGCCCAAATTGTGATTATTGTGCCTATCATCAAGCTGTATTAAAGCATGAAAAAGACCAAGGATTGAGATAAATTCTTGGGTGTGGGATAATGAAATTTAAGGAATAGGTTATAAGAGATAGACAGTAAGTGGTAGGCGATGAGCGGCGATGGTTAGATTATTAATTTATAGTTTAGATGCTTAATAAAAGTTCTCATATCGTCCCGAATTTTTTTGATAAAGAAAAAATTGAAAAAGTCCCAATTAGAGACGGGTATGGGAAAGGTTTGGTTAAAGCAGGCGAGAAAAACAAAAATGTGGTGGTTTTGACAGCAGACTTAAAGAAATCAACGCGTTCCCACTGGTTTGCGGAGAAATTTCCAGAACGATTTTTTGAAATAGGAGTGGCTGAACAGAATACAGCCGCAATTGCTTCGGGTTTGGGAGTTTCAGGTAAAATACCTTTTATTTCATCATATGCGGTTTTTTCACCGGGGCGAAACTGGGAACAAATACGAACAACGATAGCATATAATGATTCGAACGTGAAAATAATCGGCCATCATGCTGGAATTTCAACCGGAGCGGACGGAGCAACTCATCAAGCGATTGAAGATATTGCCACAATGCGGGTATTGCCTAATATGAAAGTAATTGTGCCGGCTGACGCGAATGAAGCGGAAAAAGCAACGATGGCGGCGGCTGAAATGTGGGGGCCGATATATCTTAGAATGGTTCGGGCTAGGACCCCGGTTTTTACAACCAAGGAAACTCCTTTTATACCGGGCAAGGCCGAGATTTTTTGGGGAACTAATGGTAGTAAGCGGCCGAAAGCGGCAATTATCGCTTGCGGACCACTTGTATATAATGCTCTTCTGGCAGCCAAGGAACTTGAGCAAAGCGGAGTAGAGACGATTGTTATAAATAGCCATACGATAAAGCCACTGGACAGGAAAACGATTGTTGACGCGGCTAAGGAAGCCAAGGCGGTAGTAACCGTTGAAGAACACAACATATTAGGAGGTTTGGGAGGCGCGGTAGCCGAGGTTCTCTCGGAGGAATGTCCGGTGCCGATTGAGTTTATTGGTATGAAGGATACTTTTGGAGAATCAGGCAATCCTGATGAGTTAATTGAGAAATATGAAATGGGAGTTCAGGATATTAAAAAGGCGGTTAAGAAAGTGATTTCACGGAAGTGAAATCACGAACAATTCAAAAGTCGATAAAAATTAATTTCAATCTTTAACTATGTACGACATTATAACGATTGGTTCCGCGACGCAGGATGTATTTTTGGAGAGCGAGGCATTTAAGCATGTTAAAGACCCGGAATATCTTAAAAAACTTGGTTTTACTAAAGGCGAAGCTGAGTGTATCGCGACTGGCACCAAGATTGAGTTGGATAATTTCCACGTTGGGTTTGGCGGCGGTGGAGCGAATACCGCTGTATTTTTTGCCAATCAGGGCTTAAAAACCGCGGCGGTTGTGAAAGTTGGTGATGACTTAATAGGCAGAGAGGCGGTTGAGAACCTGAAAGAACACGGAGTCAAAGTTATTGCCTCTAAGGATAAGAGAAACAAAACCGCATATTCTTCAGTGCTTTTAATGCCTAGCGGCGAGCGGACTATTTTAATGTATCGGGGGGCGGCCGAGAATCTTACCGGAAGAGACATACCTTTCAGTAAATTGAATACGAAGTGGGCATATATTT
>Ga0307990_1000617_pt1 | contig 31287 bp, 28 predicted proteins | sample EllFjometagen129_FD_203168 | JGI IMG/M metagenome (GOLD analysis project Ga0307990, IMG submission 203168) | Marine microbial communities from Ellis Fjord, Antarctic Ocean - #129 | ecosystem: Environmental > Aquatic > Marine > Unclassified | place: Southern Ocean | collected 2014-10-08
TATAACAAAAGAACTTGTTAAGTTTTCAGTCGCAAATTCAGATAGAAAAGTGAGAAAAGAGATGATGATCGAACTTGCGGAAGCAACAGATGCAATCCTGGTAAATATCATTGGCAAAACAGGATTATTATTTAAAGTAAGTCCTGATAATCCCGTAATTTCAGAAAAATTATAAAATTTATCAATGAAGGAATCAGATCTTTTTGCACCTTTAAAAAACTATCTGGAATCGAATAGCTATAAGGTAAGAGCTGAAGTTAGAAACTGTGACATCACTGCTACAAAAGGTGATGAACTGATAATTATTGAACTGAAATTAAGTGCAAATTTACAGCTTCTAATCCAAGCAGCAGACAGACAATATATCACCGATTCTGTTTATGTAGCAATCCCCAAACCAACCAAAAAGACAAATAAACGCTGGAAAGGCATTTTACACATTCTTAAACGGTTGGAATTGGGACTAATTTATGTTGATATTGACAATCCCATAAATCCGGTTGAAATCGTTTTTCATCCGATAGAATTCCAAAGAAGAAAATTCAAACACAGGAAAAAAGCAATTCTCAAAGAAGTTGAAAATCGCTCCCAGAATTTAAATGTGGGTGGTTCTAACAAAAAGAAGATCATAACCGCCTATAAAGAAAATATGATCCAAATTGCAGTTTATCTGAACAAACTCGGTGCTACTTCTCCAAAAATATTAAGAGAATATAATTCCGGCGAAAAAACACTTTCCATTTTATATAGTAATTTCTATGGTTGGTTTCAAAGAATTGATCGAGGAATTTATGATATTACCATGAAAGGAAAAAGAGAATTGAAAAATTTTCCGGGATTAATAAAAAAATATGAAAAATATTTGAAAGATATTTAGCTGTGGATAAAGAATAAAAAAATACTAAATGAAATTACAAAGTGTCTATTAAAAGGATATCTAATGAAGCTGATAAAGTATGTTAATAATTCTCATGTCTCAAAAGAATTTACTAAACAACTTCATACTAGTGTAAAAGAAAAAATAGTTTCATTCATCTCAAAAAATAATGATCTATTTTTAATAAAAGTGCATGAGCTATATATTGGTTTTATTCATTTAAATTCAAATAATTACAAGATATCTGTAAAATTATTTTTAAATTCGAGTTGGAAAGATAATTTTTTTGAACCACTGGTTTACAATATTTCTAAATTGATTGAAAATAAAAACATAAAATATGTATCTTTTTTGCATTGTTTTGATTCTATAAATATTTTAAACAAATTCGGAGGTATTGATTTTATGCATCAATACGAATGTAGTGCAAATTACAATAAGTTAAATCCTATCATAAATTCAAATTACACAATTACTACAGAAATAAATGACTATAACAAACTTATTGAATTTCACAATTTTTGCTATTCCAATGATAAAGACTATATGATTAGTAATTGGGATAAAATGCTTAAATTATTTCCTCAAGCACCGTTCCCTAAATTTACCTATCTTTGTTATCATAAAGATATCATCATTGGTTCTTGTATAGGTTATCTAATTTCCAAGAAACAAACAAAATACTTATATTCAATCTGTGTTCATCCTGATTATCAAAGAAAATCTATTGGAACATATTTACTGAAACAATTTCTTTCAGCAAAACCTAAAGTAAATTGCTATTTAACAGCCTATGAGTCTGCAAGTCCAGCTATAAAACTTTACAATAAATTTGGATTTAAGAAAATAAAAACAGTTGGATCAATAATGAAAAATGAGGATATAAGAAGTTTCCGGGATTAATTAAAAAAATATGAAAAATATTTAAGAGATATTAGGGATAATGATGAATAAATTTATCGGAGCAATCGATCAAGGAACAACCAGTACCAGGTTTATTCTCTTCGATCATGAAAGCAGGAAAGTAGCATCCCACCGAATAGAGCATAGGCAAATATTTCCCCGAGCAGGCTGGGTAGAACATGATCCTTTAGAGATCTGGCAAAATACGAAAAAAGTTATTAAGAAAACCATTTCAAAAACCGGAATATCTGAAGAATCCATTGCTGCTATAGGAATTACAAATCAACGTGAAACTACAGTAATTTGGAATATAAAAACAGGTAAACCCTATTATAATGCTATTGTATGGCAAGATATCCGTACGGATAAAATTTGCCGATCTCTAAAAAAACATGAAAATTTATTTCAGCAAAAAACAGGACTTCCCATCGCGACCTATTTTTCCGGACCAAAGATCAAATGGCTTCTGGAAAATGTGAAAGGTCTTCGCAGGGATGCAGAAAACGGAGATGCAATTTTTGGGAATATGGATAGCTGGATTACTTGGAATTTATCCGGTGGAAAACATTTAACAGATGTAACAAATGCCAGCCGAACAATGCTGATGAATTTGCAGACACTTGAATGGGATGATGAGTTATTACAAATTCTTGATATCCCACGCCAAATACTTCCCACCATTTGCTCTTCATCTGAGATCTATGGAAAAACGAAATTAGGATTCAAAAAAGAGATCCCCATTTCTGGAATTCTGGGTGATCAGCAGGCAGCATTAGTTGGTCAAACCTGTTTTAAAAAAGGTGATGTAAAAAATACTTACGGAACTGGATGTTTTATTCTGTTGAATACCGGCCATAAAATCTGTCATTCTAAAAATGGATTACTCACAACTGTGGGTTATCAGATTAAAGGTCAGAAACCGGTTTTTGCCCTGGAAGGTTCAGTTGCCATTGCCGGATCCTTAATTCAATGGATCAGAGATAATTTTAGTTTGATTACAAAATCAAGTGAGATCAATGATCTGGCAGAAAAAGTTGAAGATAATGGCGGAGTTTACTTTGTGCCTGCTTTTTCTGGTCTTTTCGCTCCACATTGGAATTCAAGAGCACGTGGCACAATTATCGGACTTACTCATTATGTTACAAAATCACATCTTGCCAGAGCAGTTTTGGAATCTACCGCATTCCAGACTCGTGATGTATTTGAAGCAATGCAAAAAGATTCCGGGTTGAAGATCCAATGGCTGAAAGTTGATGGCGGAATGACTGCGAGTGAACTCCTTATGCAGTTTCAAGCAGACATTCTGGATATTTCTGTGATTGTACCTGAGATAACTGAGACAACTGCACTTGGCGCTGCTTATGCTGCTGGGCTAGCTATTGGATATTGGAAAAATGAAAGTGAGTTGCAGCAAAACTGGCAGGAAAAGAAAGTGTGGAAGTCTGATATGACTAAGCAAAAAAGAGATAAATTATATAATAAATGGCAGAAAGCAGTGAAACGATCACTTGATTGGGAGGAATAATTATGGATCTAACAAAATTTCACAAACCATTTTCGCATAAATCAGATAGTGAAGTAGGAGTTTTAGTAATTCACGGTATTACATCAACGACGTCTTCAATGAAATTTCTTGCTCAGCAATTCGCTGAAGCTGGATTTAATGTAGAATTACCCGGTCTAACCGGTCATGGAACAAAATGGCAGGATATGAATTCCTTGAAATATACCGATTGGATTGATGACCTGGAAAAAGCTTTAGCAAAGTTAAAAAATAGATGTTCAAAAATTTTCCTCTGCGGATTATCTCTGGGCGGAGGATTAGCTTTGTTCATGGCTGGTAAACATCCTGAAATAAGCGGTGTGATCCTTATTAATCATGCAGCTAAATTCACAAATCCAAAATTCTGGTTCGTTCCCATTTTAAAGAAGTTCGTCAAATCTGTTCCTGCTGTAGCTTCCGATCTTAAAGATCCGGATGCAAAAGAAATAGCTTATGATCGTACCCCTACAAATGGTGTTCATGAAATGTTGAAAATGCTGAAAGAAGTAAAAAAAATGCAGCCGCATATTAATTCACCTGTGCTTATTTTCAAATCAAAAGAAGATCACGTAGTTCCACGCATTAGCGCTACATTTACAATGAAAATGCTGGGTTCAAAAGATAAAGAATTGATCTGGCTGGAAAATTCCTATCATGTTGCTCCACTGGATTATGACAAAGAATTGATCGCAAAGAAAAGTATTGAATTTATTGAAAAACGCATTTAAAACATCTTCTGAGTGTAAAAAAAGTTTAACTATTATTACAACGTAGTGTAAAAATAGTTTGACCTTTTAAATATAGATAAAGTATTATATTTTATATTAAATAGTAAAAATTCGGAGAAAAATATGTTAAATAAGTTCGATCCAACAAAAACCATTTCATGGATGAATCTCGAAGAGCATTTTCAACGCATGAAAAATCTTCATATGAAAGATCTATTTGCTAAAGATAAAAAACGTTTCGATAAATTCTCTCTTAATTTTGAAGATATCCTCATAGATTTTTCCAAAAATATTATTACTGAAGAGACCTTAAAACGGCTCTTGCAATTAGCTGAAGAAATTAATTTAAACTCGGCTATTAACGCTATGTTTTCCGGTGTAAAGATCAATGAAACAGAAGATCGGGCAGTTTTGCATACAGCTCTTAGAAATCGTTCCAATACCCCGGTATTTTTGGATGGTAAAGATTTAATGCCAGAAGTAAATAAAGTTCTTAACCAGATGAAAGAATTTTCTGAAAAGATCACATCCGGGACTTGGAAAGGCTATACAGGTAAATCAATAACCGATATTGTAAACATTGGAATCGGCGGTTCCAATTTGGGTCCGCTGATGGTTACAGAAGCTCTCAAACCTTATTCCAATGGAATAAATACTCATTTTGTTTCTAATGTAGATGGAACACATTTGGTTGAAACCCTCAAGAAACTTGAGCAGGAAACTACCCTTTTCTTAATAGCTTCCAAAACATTCACAACTCAGGAAACCATGACCAATGCCTACTCTGCCAGAGAATGGTTTTTAACTAAAGCTAACAATATAGATCATATTAAACAACATTTTGCAGCAATCTCTACAAATAAAGAAGGCGTAGAAGAATTTGGTATAGATCCCGAAAATATGTTTTGTCTCTGGGATTGGGTGGGAGGAAGATATTCTCTCTGGAGTGCTATCGGTCTTTCTATTGCCTGTGCTATTGGTTTTGAAAATTTCGAAGAATTATTAGAAGGCGCTCATGCTATGGATATCCATTTTAGAGAAACTCAATTTAAAGATAATATTCCTATATTATTGGCTCTTATAGGTATTTGGTATAATAATTTTTTCGGTGCCGAAACAGAAGCAATATTGCCTTATGATCAATATTTACATAGGTTCCCAGCCTATTTCCAGCAGGGAAATATGGAAAGCAATGGCAAGTGCGTAGACCGCTTTGGTAATGAAGTGAGTTATCAAACCGGACCTATTATTTGGGGAGAACCTGGTACCAATGGACAGCATGCATTTTATCAACTTATCCATCAGGGAACAAAAATGATACCTTGTGATTTTCTAGCTCCGGCAATTTCACATAATCCGGTTGGTGATCACCACCAGATACTGCTCTCAAACTTTTTTGCTCAAACAGAAGCACTGATGAACGGAAAGACAGAGAAAGAAGTAATTTCAGAACTTAAAAAAGAGGGAAAAACAGAAGAACAAATAAGTGCACTTCTTCCCTACAATACTTTTAAAGGAAACAAACCAACAAACTCTATTCTTTTTAAACAGTTAACTCCCAGAACGTTGGGAAGTCTCATTGCCATGTATGAACATAAAATTTTCACACAGGGAATTATCTGGAATATTTTCAGTTTTGATCAATGGGGTGTAGAACTTGGAAAACAGCTTGCTGAAAAGATCTTACCGGAATTGAATACTTCAAAAGTAATCTTATCTCATGATGTCTCAACTAATAATTTAATTAACTATTATAAGAAAATGAGAAGTTCACGTTCCAAACTCAAGAAATTAAATCTGGATAAAATAAACCTATCTGTTAATTTACCAATTCCTGATTGGGATCCCAAGAATCTTACAAAGCTGCATTATCAAGTCTTGAAAGCTTGCTCAAATCATGAAATGTCAACTAAACAAATTTCTGAGAATATTGGCAGAAACGGTAAATCCGGTAATTTTAAACGTGCTATCACTCTTCTCCGATCTTATAAATTAATTGCCTATAAATTCCCGAATAAACCGGGAAGTTCATATCAAAAATATAAAATAACAAATCTGGGGATTAATACAATTAGTAAACTTGAAAGTATTGACCTTAAATTAATGGATCATGTACAGGTAATGAAAGGCGATATCACCAAAATTAAAGTTGGCGCTATAGTTAATGCTGCTAATACCACACTTCTTGGTGGCGGCGGTGTGGATGGAGCTATCCATAATGCAGCTGGTGAAGAGCTATTGCGTGAGTGCAGAAAATTGGGTGGCTGTGCAACCGGAAAAGCAAAGATCACCAAAGGACATAACCTACCGGCAAAATATGTTATCCATACCGTTGGCCCGGTTTGGCATGGGGGAAAAACAAAAGAGGATGAATTACTTAGAAGCTGTTATCGAAATTCATTTGAACTTGCCAGTCAGAATGCTATAAATTCAATTGCTTTTCCCGCTATAAGTTGTGGGATATATAGATTTCCCATAGAAAAAGCCGCAAAAATAGCTATTGAAGAAGCAAAAAATTATGTTAAAGAACACTCTGAGATAAAAAAAGTATTATTGGTTTGCTATAATGAAGAAGTATATCAAATCTACCAAAAAATTCTCGTAAATGATTTTAGTTGAATATGAAATTAGTTAAAACCAGAGACGGCTCTTTCACAGTCTATAATGAAAATGCAGGTGAACATTATCACACGATCTCCGGTGCAGTTGAAGAAGCATTTGAAAAGCATGTGAATGCTCTGGGAATTGAAGACGGAATGTATATTCTCGATTTCTGTTTTGGACTTGGTTATAATTCCATTGCCGCCTGTAAAGATCATTCAAATTTACATATACTTGCACTGGAAAATGACATTGAGATTATTAAGACAATGAAGAATGTTGAGATCCCCGAAACATTATCAGTAGAATTTGATTTTTTCAGAAATATTGTAGATAGTTTAGATGTTACAGATTCCCACAACAACAGAATTCAAATATTGTTAGGTGATGCTTTACAAAAAATTGATAAACTACCCAGTATGTATTTTGACAGAATCTTTTTCGATCCTTTCTCTCCTAAAAAACAACCTGAAATGTGGAGTGAAGACATTTTCCAAAAAATATACAACAAAATGAAAAAAGGTGCGAAATTAAGTACTTACAGTTGCGCTAAATGGATCAGGAAGAATATGGTTTCGGCAGGATTTGAAGTAATAGATGGACCGATTGTCGGACGTAAAAGTCCCGCTACAATAGGAGTGAAAAAATAATGTGTATTATGTACAAAAAATCACTTGCAATAAATCTTGTTCTCAAGCTAAAGGTTATTAAAACTTTAAACTGAAGCAAAAGAGGAATAGATGTTAGAAAGAATTATTGATCCGGCTAATGTACCGGAAGAAAAAGATTTTGACCGTAGTTTACGTCCAAAAACATTGGCTGAATTTGTCGGTCAAGAAAAGATGAAGGAGATCCTGGACATTTCCATTCAAGCCACAAAATTACGCAATGAACCACTTGATCATATCCTTTTTTACGGTCCACCCGGACTTGGAAAAACAACTTTGGCTCATATCATTTCCAATGAACTTGGAGTAGAAGTGAAGGTGAGTTCTGGTCCTGTACTGGAAAAAGCTCCAGACTTGGCAGGGATATTAACCAACCTGCAAAGGAACGATGTCTTCTTCATTGATGAAATTCACAGATTGAATCATGTTGTTGAAGAATATATGTATCCTGCAATTGAAGATTTTGAAATGGAGATAATCATCGATAGCGGTCCATCTGCTCGCTCCCTCTCTATTGATATTGAACCTTTTACCCTAATCGGTGCAACAACCAGAGCGGGATTATTAACATCTCCCTTGCGAGCTCGTTTCGGATTGGTTTTGCGTTTAGATTATTACGATGTAAAAAGTATTGAACATATTATCAAGCGTTCAGCTGGACTTCTGAACATACCCCTAGAAGAAGCGGGTACAAAAGAGATGGCACGACGTAGTCGTGGAACCCCACGAGTTGCTAATCGTCTGCTTCGACGTGTTCGGGATTATGCCCAGATAAAGGGTGACGGGGTTATTACAAAAGAGATCGCAATCAAAGCTCTTAAAATGTTGAATGTTGATTTTGCCGGACTGGATGATATGGATAAGCGTCTACTGAGAATATTGATTGAGAATTACAACGGTGGACCGGTTGGTTTGAAAACATTGGCAGTTGCCCTGGGAGAGGATGCTGGAACAGTTGAAGAAATCTATGAACCTTATCTAATTCAACAGGGATTTTTGGATAGAACTTCCCAAGGCAGAAAAGCAACAATGAAAACTTATAAACATTTTAACATCAAACCAACTCAAGCTCAGATGAGTGTATTTGATAAAATTGAGGGATAATATGAAAGAAAATATTGGAATTATTATATGTGACCGTTATCGACGCTGTGCCGGAGGTAAATGTTTCCGATCCCTACAGAAAAGAGAAGGTGCATTTACCCGTTACAAAAATACAGAAGTAGAACTTGTGGGCTATACAACTTGTGATGGATGTCCGGGCGGAAATATTGAATATGCTGTGGATGAAATGATGAAAAATAATGTTACAAAAATTCATCTGGCAACTGGACTTATCGTTGGTTATCCGCCTTGTCCTTATATCCATGACTTCATTAACTTCATTGAAACAAAATATGGTTTGGAAGTTGTACTCGGTACTCATCCAATTCCTCAGAAATATTTTTTAATGCATGAAAAACTGGGAACCTGGAAAAATGATACCTGGCAGGAATATATTAAGCCGACTTTGGTAGATGAAAAGTTAAGACTGGAGTATGATTAAGAAAGAAATAGAGTTATAATCTTATGACAAGAATTGAACAAAAAATCAAAGAAAAATTACAAGCAGAAATATTTTCAGATTTTTCAAAAAAGAATTGGAATATCATAATTTCACCAAATGAAAAAGATTACCCTGATTTAATTATACAAACAAAAAAATCTAAGTTAGGTCTTGAAGTAACTGATAATTATATTGATAGATCACAAAATGGTTCCATTTTGAAAGCAAGTGAATCTAAACATAAAAAATTATTAAAAAAACTTCATCAGAAATATTATAAAAGTAATAATATCCCAATTAATGTTAAGATTCTGGGACTATTTGATAACGATATAATACATAATATTGAACATTTTCTTTCTTGTTTAAATCTTTCTAAGTATCCTGAATGGAAAGTAGTTAGAAAAGAATTTATTCATACAAGTGGTAAAACTACTCTTTTTATAACACATTTACCGTTAAAATTATTAAATTTCGACCGATGGGATTACATAAATGATCATATTGGATTTGTAGCAACTAATTTAGATAGTGATATTAATAAAATAGTAAAAGATAAAAGTATAAATTTAGTAAAATATAAAACACACTTAAGCAAAGTTTCATTATTAATCTTTATTGATCATTCAAACAAAAGTGGGATGTGTTCAATAGAAAATCTAACAAATATCTCTAAATGTGGATTTCATAAAGTTTACATCTTTAATTACCCAATAAATTTCATTGAACTATAGGTAATTGATTGCGATATTTTATGAGAAGAGGGAATATAATATCAAAACTTGTAAAATTTCTTCATTTTCTCATTATTTACTCTAATATTGTTAAACCAAATAATCTGTGTAAATCCATGGTTAAATTCTCCAAAGCTTGACGAAAAATAATAGATAAATTTTTTCATTTTTTAAGTGGGTGATTAGCTCAGTTGGTTAGAGTGCTACGTTGACATCGTAGAGGTCACTGGTTCAAATCCTGTATCACCCACCATTATTTTTTTGGTGTATGTTTCTGTACATACTTTGATGTTGTCTTTATTAATCATGGAGAAATAAATTATGAATATTGAAACGTTCCAAGATTTACTCAATCTTACAATAATTCAGACCTATCTGGTTATGGCTGCAACAGCTTTTATCCTGGCATTTCTGCTTTATTTTATTACAAAAAACATCTTCCTTAGAATTATAATAAAAGTTAGTAAGAAAACTAAAACCCTGTGGGACGATAAGCTGGTTGAACGCAAAGTTTTCCACAAACTAAGCTACATTGTCCCACTGGTAGTTATCTATTATAGCGCAACACTTTTCCCTGCTTTCACTACTATCATCCAGCGTCTGGCTAAAGCCGGAATGTGCTGGTTTGCTATTTTAGCAGTTTCTGCACTGCTCCTTGCAGTTAACGATATCTATCTCACCACACGACGTGCCAAAGAGAAACCCATCAAAAGTTACCTGCAGATCATTAATATCTTTTTCTTTATCATGGGTTTCATCATCATCTTAGGAACACTACTGGGAAGATCACCCTGGGTATTCGTAAGCGGACTTGGAGCCATGACAGCAGTACTGCTATTGATCTTCAAAGATACGATCCTCTCACTCATCGCCAGCATGCAAATCACCATTAATAACCTGATAGAAATTGGAGACTGGCTTTCTGTACCACAATTCAATGCCGATGGTAATGTGATAGATATTGCTTTGCATACGGTTAAAATCCAGAATTGGGATAAAACCATCTCCGTGATTCCCACTTATAAACTGATGGAAGGTACATTTAAAAACTGGCGTGGCATGCAGGAATCTGGAGGACGACGCATCAAACGTGCCATCAATCTTGATATCACCAGTATCCGTTTTTGTGATGATGCTATGATGCATAAATTTGAACGTTTTGAGCTGCTGAAACCCTACCTTGCAGCAAAAAAGAAAGAACTGGCAGAATATAACTCCCACCATAATAATGAAGAATTGATTAATGGTCGTAACCTAACCAACATCGGTACTCTGCGCGCCTATATTCAAGCTTACCTGCACAATCATCCCCGTATCAATAATGAGATGACCTTTTTGATACGTCAATTGGAGTCTGGAGCTTCCGGGCTGCCTATAGAGATCTATGTATTCACTGATGAAAAAGCTTGGGCTAATTACGAAGCGATTCAAGCTGATATCTTCGATCATATCCTGGCTGTGGTTCCTGAATTTGGATTGAGAATTTTCCAATACCCTACCGATTTAGGATTTGACTTAAAAAAATTAGGAATGCAAGAATAACTGAATTTTGATTGGATAATTCTATTAAATATGCTACCATCATCCAGAATTTTATATCTTAATTGCTTCGAAAAGTGACTACTTAGAGAAATAAACTGTCGCTTTAATGTATGGGAGGAAAAGCAAATTTCCTGTATCCTCAGCTAATGGGCGGACTCCTGCAATATCCCAGGCTACTCTTTCTCCTTTGAAACGAACTCCCAAAGATATAAATTTACTAAAATCATTATCCCACACAGAATTTGTTGTCTCATATTCAACAATACAAGCTGTACGTTCAGAAATATCCATTTTTCCACCAAACATAAAAAGATATTCCCACTTTTTGGCATTTAATACTTTTAAACCTGAAATGCCTAAATGAATACTAGAATTTTCTTTGCTAATACTTAACACATTACCAATACTAAAACCTTCAATTTCTGCAGTATAGGCAAGCCAGGCTGCAGATTCTAAACTTTCAGTTCTTAAATAGTTTTGTTTAGCACCAATTGAAAAGGTATCTAAAAATTCGGTGACAACTGGAAACAGGGTAAAAAAACCAACATGAGTTCTATTGGTTGGTGCAAAAGTAAAGTTTAGGAAGACCAACTCATAATCTGTAAAATAAGTATTTCCAGCAGGCATAGTGTAAGCAGTAGGCATTGCAAACAATTCATGATCGCCAACTTGATAATCTCTTCCAAATAAGCCATTTGCCAGAAATAGTATTATAATTAATGTGATGATCTGTTTCATAAGCTCTCCCGTAATTAAAATTAACACTCTCCTTTAAGTTTCCTTAAGAATCTATGTCAAATTATATGTAGAAAATTCCTATGATTGATTAAACTAATTACTAACTTATGGAAAGTTGAGTATGATATACTCTACACAAAAAAATCTTTACTATAAATATAGACTTTCAAGACTTGCATTAAATTAAATTCAGTTGGAGTAAAGTTATGGAAGAACTTGGCAAAATAATCGTGATCGGTTCCGGTAATTGGGGAACCACACTGGCAATGATATTTTCCAAAAAGCAGAAAGTATATTTATGGACAATAAATGAAAAAGAGGCAACTGAGATCAATGAGAAACATGAATCTCAGTTCCTTCCTGGTATTAAATTACCTGCTAATATTATTGTTGAGAAAAAATTCAGCCGAAAAATAGATAAGAACGATATTGTCATCATTGCTATCCCTTCCCGTTTTATAGAAGACATTACAGATGAATTTATTGCACATCAAGCTGATGAATTTGTCATTGTAAATGCTTCTAAAGGCGTAGAACATAAAACTCTTAAAACTATTTGGGAAACCGTTATGACTAAAATGCCGAAGATAAAATTTGCTAATTTGGCAGGACCAACAATTGCTCGTGAACTGGCAGAGGGGATTCCGGCTAAAGCCATACTTGCAGCTCGTGATGTCGCTCTTCTATTCCAATTACAACAGAAATTTGAAAATGATATTTTGAAATTTGAATTCAGTAGAGATATAAAAGGTGTGGAACTCGCTTCCGCCTTAAAGGGACTTATTGCTATTGCTGTGGGAATGGCTGACGGACTTGGTTTTAAAACAAATATTTTCGGTATCATCATGACTTATGGTGTTGATGAATTTGTTACGATCATGAAATTCCTGGGTGTTTATCATAAAACAGCTTACAGCATTGCAGGAATTGGAGACTTGATAACAACCTGTATCTCTGAGAACAGTCGTAACAGAAAATTTGGTAAATTGCTGGCTCAAGGTTATTCTACTGAAGAAGCTTTAGAAGAAGTAGGAATGGTGGTAGAGGGCGTTTCCATGGCAAAGACTATAAATAAACTTGCAAAGTTTAATCTCTCAATTCCGCTAATTTCCTGCGTTACCCGTATCATCTTTGAAGATGTTAAAGATGTAAGAAAAGAGATGCTGGACACATTGAATTCAATTTCGGGATAGAATAAAAATAGCAATATACTCTCCGCTTGTGTCAGCTTGAGCCCTTCGTCGAGTTCAGGACTGGCTTAGTAAAAGAACGGAGAAATGATAAAAAACATAAAAATCTTGGAGTGTAATAAATTATGATCGCACGCTATATCGCAGTATTTCTGTATGCAGCTATGGTAATTTTCATTGGAGTTAAAGGCTCACGTAAAACTAAATCATTCCATGACTTTACCCTAGGTGGAGGAAAGATAGGTCCCTGGATGACTGCATTCAGTTATGGAGCTGCCTATTTTTCAGCAGTTTTGTTCATTGGTTTTGCCGGTAAGATCGGCTGGGCATTCGGGCTTTCCGGACTTTGGATCGCATTGGGAAATACACTTGTCGGCACACTTGGTGTATGGCTGCTTCTTGGAAACAAAGTAAAGCAGCAGGCAATTGCTTATGATGTTCACACTATGCCGGAATTGCTGGAAGCACGTTTTAACTGTCCATTTTTGAAAATATTCACTTCGGCAGCGATCTTTATTTTCTTTATTCCCTACACAGCAGCTGTTTTCATGGGACTCAGTTATTTATTTGAATTCACCTTCAATATGCCATATACTTATGTGCTACTCTTTATGGGAATTTTTACAGGAATTTACCTGATTATGGGCGGTTACAAATCCATGGCTATGATAGATGTGATCTTTGGAATGATAATGATAGTTGGGGTTATAATTCTTCTGGTCAGCACGATCCATCGTGGTGGTGGAATTCCAAATATTATAACAGTATTACGTGATATAAACCCAAAACTGGCTGCTCCCGTCGGACCACCAGGTTTCATCCCCCTGGCATCATTGGTAATTCTTACCAGTATAGCTCCTTTTGCCATGCCGCATCTTCTGCAAAAATTTTATGCGGTTAAAGATGAAAGATCAGTGAAAATAGGTACTTATGCTTCAACTGTTTTTGCCCTACTTGTGGTTGGAATTGCTTATTTCACTGGAGCTCTTACCAGAGTATTTTTAAATCCAACAACAAGTCCTGCTGCTTTCACTGCAAACGGCAAACCTATCTTCGACGCTTTAATGCCGGAAATGCTGGTAACAGTTATTCCCTCGGCTCTCACGGTAATTATTTTATTGCTGATCCTTGCCGCTTCCATGTCCACACTAGCTTCATTGGTTCTTATTTCCAGTACCTCTATTACTAAAGACATATATAAAGGATTCATCAATCATGATGCATCAGACCAAAAACTTACTTCTACGGTAAGAATAGGAAGCGCATTCTTCATTATGCTTTCCATGCTCTTAGCTTTCCTGAAACCAGCGATCATAGTAACTATTCTCTCTGTTTCCTGGGGTGCAATTGCATCTGTTTTCCTGGGACCTTTCATCTGGGGGATATTCAATAAAAAAGTAAATCAATTGGGAGCAATTGCCGGTTCAGTTGGTGGTCTTGCTATTTGCCTAGTTCTCTTCCTGGTGTGGGGATCAAAAATGGTTCCACAGGCTGCCAGTGTGGGGATGATCGCTTCATTGGTTTTGGTTCCAGTTTTTAGTTTGTTTGGGAAGAAGTAGGGTCAATTCCCCGAATTGACAGTGTACTCGGACGATTGAAGGTAATTGTCCCTACGAAAAAAACATTAAAATTAAAACCTAAATTTTTTCAATACTGGAGGAAAAATGAAAAAATTGATATTATTAGCAATTTTAATCTTATTGTTAACAAATCTCTTCGGAATTAGAGAGTTTGCCTGCATGTTTACAACGATAAATCCTTCTGCGACAGACATTGCATTTGGATTGAATTCCGGCACAGCCAATATCTGGAATACAAGTCCTTTGAGCATATGGAGCAATCCAGCCAAACTTGGTTATCATAATGGTTTAGCTTTCGGCTATTCCAATGATCCCTATTTTGAAAAAATATTCCCTGATATCTATCACCTTTCATCGTACATGAGTATAGGCTGGAACGGAATTGGAATTCTTCTTCCCGCTCCAAGTGCAAAAAAACATTGGGGAACATTTATGGACTATGGAAAGCAGACCATCTTGGATGAATTTGGAAATGTCATTGGAACTTTTGAATCTTACGATGCTTGTTCCAAATTCGCTATTGGTCTAAATACAATAGAGTTTATTTCCAACTTTATAAATAATGAAAATTTTCGCTCTCTTCAATGTTATGGAGATCTTTCAATTGGATATAATTATGATAATATTATTAGTGATTTAGCACCTGAAGGTGCCGGTGGTGGAGAAATTGGTATTAAGGGATTAGGAGAATCGCATTCATCAGGATTTGGTTTTATTTGTCGGATCAGTCCTCTGAATAAACTTAATGCTGCAGGGAAATTTTATCGATTAGACTTAACTACAGGAGTGTATTATCTGAATAATGAAAGAACAAAGATTACTTATATAAATGAATCACAAGCCGATCCCCTACCTTATGGTATAAGAAGTGCTTTTTCCGGTAAGTTTTCTATTGATTTAGGTATAATCCCAGAAATTGATAATACTGGGTTAAGAGATTTTATCAACAACCTATTTTCAATATATTATAGCCAAGACAACGCACAATACGGTGAAAAAGATGAATTAAATCCAGGTATTTGGGGAGAAGGGATTGAATTTACTTTCTTTGATATTCTATCAATTAGAAAAGGACAGCATGTCGATAGAGCAGGAGAAATGGTTGGAGATACTGACGGTTTTGGATTAAATTTCAATTATAAGGATATCTTTCAGTTCCAATATAATAAAACAAAATTCCCTGGTGGTGAATTACAGGATGAACAGGAAAAAACTGATTACATGGTTAGGGTTGATTTCATTGAAGCATATAATTTATTCAAGAATTAATTGGGTAAGATTGGCTTAAAATGATCTCATTATTTCTCAGTATCATCATGTCGGTTGCAATTGCCAACTTACTGCCTTATTTCAAAAAAGATAAAAAGATAAAAATTCTACATGTTTTCCTGGGAAATTATTTTTTAGCCTCAATCTTCAGTTTTGTTGATAAAGGCAGTCCACTGGCTGAAGCTGGAAATTTTGAGATTTTCACAGGTTCTCTAACAGGAATTCTCTTCTTTGCAACATTCCTTATTTATCAGCATAATATTTCCAAAAATGGTGTTTCTTTAAGTGTGGGAGCAATGAGGTTTTCTGTAGTAATTCCCATCATCATGGCTTTATTAATATTTGGTGAACCAGTTTTTCTACTTAATGTAATTGGAATTATTTTAGTGCTTGTGGCTTTCATATTTTTAACAGATACAAAATCTTTTCATAGTATTTTCTGGTTGGGACTGCTTTTCCTGGGAACCGGTATTGCAGACTCCATTATGAAATTATATGAACAGTATGGTTTGGAATCTACTCGTCCTTTTATGATCTACATTTTCGGTTCTGCCATGATCTTCAATTTACTGGTTGTGCTGATAAGGAAAACTCCCTTTCATTTGAAATCGTTCTGTTTTGGAATGATCTTGGGAATTCCCAATAGGTTAACTACCAAGTATTTTCTGGATGCTTTACAGGAAATACCAGCCTCTGTAGTTTATCCCATGTTTGCAGCATCAGTGGTCGTTTTGGGAATTTTCTCAGATGTTTTGATCTGGAAGAAAAAATTTAACTTCAAGCAGTGGATAGCCTTGTCAATAATGGTTGTAGGAATAGCTTTATTATATATAAGAATTGGAACCTAATTCAATCTCTTTGTAGGATTAATTCTCCGAATTGACCGCATTATATAATTTTAATTTTCGGACGATTAAGGGTAATCGTTCCTACATTTTTAATTGATCAATATTATCTAAGATAAATTCAACTTCTACAATAGCCAGAGGAAGATCATTTTCGATGAACTGTAATTTAGCATAATCCTTTTCAGTGGTCAGTAGATAATTAATATTTCCGAGTTTCACATCAACAGAGATCTGTTTGATAACTCCTTTTTTCTTGAAGTCATAATGATCAGGAAAACGAAAATGCTTATCAAAGTGTAAACCTGCCTCATAAATAGTGTTCTCAAAAGATTGTGGTAATCCGATTCCGGAAAGAAGTGCTAATTTTCCACCTAGTTTAATTTCCTTCCCATTAACATCTGAAAATTGTTTAATCTTGTATTCACCTTTTAAAATCTGTTTGTTGTATTTTTGGAATTTTTCTGGAATTTCACCTTTTCCATTGAATACTATATAATCAGCATATTTCAGAGCTGAAAGAGGTTCCCGTAAGATACCAGCAGGTAAGACAAAACCATTGCCAATTCCGCCAATAGAGTTAAAAACAACAAAATCAAGATCATGCTGAACTTTGAGATGCTGGAATGAATCATCCAGAATTATATATTCCAGATCGGGATATTTTCCTTCCAAAATTTGAATTGATTTTTTTCTATCACGTCCAGCAATAACAGGAATTCCAGTAAGTTTGCTAGCCAGCAAATATGTTTCATCACCTGCATCTCTGGCAAACTCGAAAACTTTATTTTCATCTGAAATAAGTTTATTTTCGTTTTCGAATTTACCTTTATAACCTCGATGTGAAACTGCAACTTTTTTACCTTGGTTCTGTAGATATTTAGCCAGATAGATCGTAAGTGGAGTTTTGCCACTACCACCACTGACGATATTTCCCACACTGATAATTTTGCATCGTGATCTAAATCCACCAGCATGCAGTTTTCTCCGGAGAATCAAGATCAATGAATATTTAATCGATAACGGCCAGAGCAGGTACGAAAGTAGTGATTTTTTGTAGAGATTTTTTTCGATTAAGTATTGCATATTTTACCAAACATAAGAAACATAAATATTACTGAGAAGCCATTTATATCCAAGATCCATACTTAATCTCAAATAAGAATTTGCTCCGACTTGAAAACTATAACCAAATCCACCTGATAAATTTGGTGTTAAGCCTCTGTCACCAGATTCTGTACTATAGAAAAATCCATCGAATTCCACATAGTCTATTCCAGCAGATAATTGTGTAAAGTAACCCTTTCGTGTAGCACCCCAGAAATAATTATACGTTGCTGTTACTCCGTAATTTTTCAATCCTACTGAATAAAATCCGTGAATGTAATAGCTGGATTCAATCCAATGTTGTTCATTATTCTGTTTAGCAAAATTGATTCCTACACAAACTCTGGGTGATAAAAGTGGACTGATAGACAAAAAAGTTTGATTATATTTGAATTTTATGCTGTCATTTTTTACTAGAGTTTCAGTTTGAGCAAATAGACTATTCCCAAAAAGCATGAGCAACATCAGAAGTGGAATAGTAAATTTCATTTGTTGGTTTTTGTTCGTTGCTAAAATCAAAACTCTATTCCCTTTCTGGCTTCCACACCCAGTACATAGTAATGCTTAATCTCTTTCATTTCAGTAACGAGTGATGCGCGATGTAAGACTTCGTTCTTAGCATATCTTCCCGTCATGATGATCTCTGCATCAGTATCCATTTCCATCAGTTCTATCTGCTTCTCTAATGGCAATAATTTCCAGTTTACAGCCACATTTATCTCATCGATCACAATGATGTCATATTTTTCAGAAGCTATCACTTCTTTACATTTTGCATAAGCTTTTTCAGCTTCATCATAATCAATCTTTGCTGGACTTTCCGGATTTACAAGTTGTGCAGTTCCGAATTGAAAAATGTCCAATCTTTCTTGTTTTGATAAGAATTTTATCTCTCCAAATTCAAAATTTTTCTTCATGAACTGGATCAGACAGACATTCTTTTCCTGTCCCAAAGCACGCACGATTAAACCCAGAGCAGCAGTTGTTTTACCTTTACCATTTCCTGTATATATTTGGATCATTATTTTTTCCTCTAGAACTACCTACTTCATTAATATCATTTTTCTGGTTTTAGAATAATCACCTATTTTCATTTTGTATAGATAAACTCCGCTTGAAACATTCTTACCATTATCATCTGTTCCATTCCAAATAACTGTGTGATCTCCAGCAGGAAGAACTTCATTCAATAGAGTTTTTATTTTTTGACCTTTCAAGTTATAGATTATTATCTCTATCTTTTCTACTAATTCTGTTGTTGAAAAAGAAATTAATGTTTCCGGATTGAAAGGATTTGGGTAATTACCAAGTAGTTCTAAATGTAATATATCATTATCGATACTTGTAACGATATATTCAATATAGACTTCATTTGAACCAGAGCTTTCATTATCCTGGGCATATTTTGCTGTAACATAATATCCATACGTAAAAGATTGAAGAGGATCGATATAATCTGCATAACTCAATTGATCGGTTGTATCCAATAACATAAATTCACCTGTATTAATGTTTCTATAAATATTGAAACATTGAAGCTCTCTGAACGTTGAATGCTGCCAGTTTAAAGTTATCTCACTATCTGTTAATTCTCCAGTCAGATTGTTTGGAGGGATTATCAGGGTTAAGCAGAAATCAACATAAGTGGATTGCTGTTCTTCTACAATCGTATTATCCTGATTAATAGTTTCATACTCAGGATAGGAAACTGTTAAATCATATATTCCGATTGGAACCTCAATTTCATAGTCGGTTATTCCACTGATATCCGGTTCGATGTCGAATGTATATTCTCCTGTTAGATTTTGAAGTGAAATTGCTATATATGATGAATCGGCAACAGCGGGATCAAGAGTTATTTGACCATTGATAAAACCTGTAAACAGATCGGGAACAATGTCTACAATTACACCCTCAACAACAGTCAATCCGTAAGGGATCTCATCCGGCAGCAAATACCAACCATTATAAGAACCACCCCAACCAAAATTGATATGATAATATTCATCAGAATTATATCCATCGATCACGAAATTGTGACCTGCATCCCAGGCTGGAGTTACCGATGCAAAATGAACCGGAAAACCATCGATCATATTCTGGGCAATTTGCTCGTAAAAATCCGGGGTAGTTTCATCTATCAATTGAACATTGTCAAAATTGAATTTTAAATACGCCTGATGTGCCTGATCCACTCCAAAAGTTCCGGAAGACTGGGAAGTGTAAACCTGTTGTGCAGCAACTCCACAGGCAAAAACTAAGGTTGCTTTATCTGCATTAGTTACCGGTTCTTCATATAAATAGTGAAATGCCAATGTATCAAGGTTTACATTCATCTCCGGGAAAGAAAGGAAATCCTGCTGTGAATAGTCATCATCTATCCAATATTGACGACCTGCATAGCTATGATAATAATCATCCAAATCATCAAAGTAGACATTGTTTGCTGTTCTATGTAAATTGAGTATTTGAGCCATAGCAATAGATGGACATCCGGCAATACTTCTATTTCCTGTTACAGGATCCATTGGACAAAAATTATTATAGGGTGCACTTTGTGTCCAATTCTCTAAGAGCCAGCCACCTGTTGGTGTTGTTCCTTCCGGAGGCCATTGTTCAAATCTATTCTTTTCAATATTGCTAACTAATATTTTTAACCACGCTTCATTCCTTTTAGAGATAACTTCTTTGGGCAGGTTAGGAATATTTTCCAAACGCAAAGAGATATCGGTTTTGAGCATATTCATGAGTATGTTTCCATTCTCTTCATCATAAAAATTGCTATTGTAAGAATAGGCAATAATGGGGGGTAAATTGGATTCTGAAGTTGTTACAATATATCCCTTTGGATGAAGTTCGAAAACATAGAATAATACATTTTCACCGTCTTGAGTAAGAATTTCAGATGAATTGCTGATTGAATATTCATTCAATTTTCCAAGTTGTTCTAGTCTTTTATTAGCAATTTCAGTACATGAATTAAATGGTACTTGTTTAGCAAATAGAGCATAGTTAAAAAATAGAGTTACAACTAATAAAAACCATACTTTATTGTTCATAATATTCCCTCTTTTGAATTAATTTCAATCATTTGAGCAAAAGCATTTTCTTGGTTTCTGAATAATTACCCGCCTGCATTTTGTATAGATAAACTCCGCTTGAAACATTCTTACCATTGTTATCTGTTCCATTCCAAATAATGGAATGAATTCCAGCAGGAAGAATTTCATTCAATAAAGTCTTTATTTTTTGACCTTTCAAATTATAGATAATTATCTCTGTCTTTTCTACTAATTCTGTTGTTGAAAAAGAAATTATTGTTTCCGGATTGAATGGATTGGGATAATTACCATTCAAATCTGTTACCAAAGGTATCGAATTAGGATCAGTTCCTGGCCATGGACCTGCCCCAACAGTTTCGGAAAATTCCGATTCCCAACCACCATCATAAACAGCTGTTATGTTCCAATAATGATTACCAGAAACATTAACATCTATATACATTGTTCCTGTAACACCTGCTGCATGAAGTACACTGTCACGGTATACATTATAGTTGTCTACACCTCTTGCTGGTGCTTCCCATGTAATTATTATGTTTGGTGGCTGTGATTGCGCATCAACATTAGCTGGAGGATTGAGAACGATCTCAGCCGTTACTGGATCTGTTGGCTCTGATTCTCCTTCCGGACTTGTGTAGTAAGCTGTTATTGTGAATTCATATGTTCCCGCATCAAGTGACTCTACAAGATATGTAAGAGCTGTTGGATCTGCTACTTCTCCAACCATTACACCATCTTGATAAACCCTGTAGCCTGCAAGTGATCGTGATTCACGTAATGCTGATGTAGCTATTACACTAAATGGATTTACAATTTCGCCTCTTGCAGCTGGCTTAAATTCTTTATGTGGTTTGCTGATTGTAACTTCCATTCCATCTGATCCTTCTAAATTAGCACCAAGATTCCAGTTGTAATCTAATCCAAATCCTGATAACGGATCCCATGTTACTCCACCATCCTGGCTGATCAAGTCACCATAACCGGCAATTGCTGGTCCGGCATCGCATCCTGCTGGAAAAGCACCTGCAGCATGTGTTATCTCATAACCAAACCACAACTCTTGTGATGCATCTATTGTAACAGGTGTGCTTAGAACGATCTCCTGGAATGCTCCAACTGTTGGTGTAGTTACTGCCTCTGAACTTACCAATGTACCTGCATTAGCTCCTGTCCATACTTGCATTACGTAATCTCCAACATCATTCGGGAAGTATTCTAACTTAGTTATTGTTAATCCATCATATGCTGCAAGATCTGCAGGCTCCCAACGTGAGGCAACATAGAATGTTCCACCAGCTGTTAAACCAATAGCATCTGCATTTTCGCCTGAATCCCAACGGATCCATTCTGCTGCTCCACCTGGTGCTTCCCAAGCAACAAGTACATCATTATAATCATCTACTTCTGCCATTGGGTTGTTTGGAGGATCAAACGGAGGTGGACCAATAGTATATGTAAAATCAACTTCAATAATTTCTGATTCACCTTCATCATAAATTGCAGAAACACCTGCTGTGTACATTTCTCCTATCATAAGAGCAACATACATATATTCAAATACATCAATACCAACTGTAGCATCAAGCATACCATCAAGATAAATATTATATCCTGTAAGTACATTTGAGGATGGAATTGGAGGATCCCAGCTTACCGTACATGACCAATCTTCTACCTGCACATTTCGAGGTGGATATAAAACAGATGAGTCATCTGGATCATATAAGCCATTATGTTGGATATTAACTCCATCAATTATCATATAGGCGAGGTCTTCGTTCCAGGCTGAATCAGTGTCCCATAAATAGCATTCAACCACCCAATTCATAATGTCTGTTGCTGCTCCCATAATCTCCAGATCACCATCATTATCTACATCACCGAAAATTGGTGAAATCTGCATTGTGGTTGAGCTCCATACAGTTCCGCAGGGAAGCGGCCAATCTGCACAATGAGTTCCATCATGATTATACGCATTATAGCCAAATCCAAAGTTATTATCATCTATCATCAATTCTACATTGTTATCTCCATCCAGATCTGCAATTCCAATTTGAGCATATATTGCATTGGTAGGTCCAGCTGGAAACCCAGTTAAGGTATTACCACCTGAATCCCAGGCATAAATGTAGTCAATTGGTGTACCTGATGATACCTGATCACCAACTACAACATCTAACGAGCCATCCTGATCAACATCTCCCAGCGCTACTGTTCCAAAGATCCACTGAGCTGTGGTTTGGGGCCATCCGGCAGCAGAACTGGCATCATTATTAACTGCAAACACAGCACCAGCATTACTGGAACAACCACCCCAGATTATCTCTCTCAATCCATCATCATCAATATCGCATAGAATTGGTTGAGAATAGGAATATGTGTAACCTGTATTTTCTAATGGGAATCCTGGTAATAAATTTCCTGAAAGATCAAAAACATGAAGCTTATTATAACTTAAAGCTACTACTTCTGGAACTCCATCTCCTGTAATATCACCGGCAGAAATCCCTGCTCCCGGAATATAATCCAGTTCCTGCGGCCAGCCTTCGACAACACTTCCATCACCATCATAAACATAGACCCAGCCTTGCGGATGATTCCTGATATTAACAAGTATTTCCATATCTCCATTAGAATCCAGATCATAAAGACAAACATTATTCGTTCCACCACCAGCTTGCGTTACAGGAAAACCGGTACAGGGTGTTCCATCAAGTTCAAAAGCATAAAGTGCTCCTGTATTAGCTGAAGAGTTATTTCGACTCGTACAGACGATTTCAATTTCTCCATCACCATCAATATCTCCGACAGCCGGACTACTCCAAATATAGAAAGCCAATTGAACAGGCCATCCGGTTACTGTACTTCCATCCAAATTCAGGGCAGTAATCTTTGTTCCCACACCAAACAGGATCTCCAGATCAGCATCAGCATCCATATTTACATATATTGCACCATTTTTACAATTTGAACCAGCATAACTTACAGGCCAACCATTTACAACTGATGGAAGTTCCCGGCTTAAAATTTCATTTTCAATAAGTTGTGACTCCAAATCAGAGATTAATACCCGGCCATCCATATCGGGAATTACTTTTGTTTGCAGTTCTTCAGGTAATTGAGAGTAATTAACGATCTCAGCTAAGAGTGTTATAGATATTAACATGAAAAAGATAAAAAATAGTTTAAATAATTTCATTGCTTCCTCCTAAGTATATTTGTCTGTTCTCATTTAAAATATTTTGTTATGTTTGTGTCAATGATCTTAAGAGAGAATTATATTTAATTTCAAAAATTCTTTTTATATTTATAATTAATAATAATTTGTAATTCTTTTTTTATAATTATTTCTTAATTAATTTCCATAATATTGTAAAATTATCGTTAGAAACAAAATTTATATTTAATTTTTGATCTAATTCACAAATAAAGACACTACCCTCGATAATTGTTTGAATAAAGACTGCAAGTCGTGAAGGCTGCAGATCAGGTCTGATCAAATTTTCTTCTTGAGCAGCAATTATTTTTTGTTCTAGTATTTTTCTTATATTAAGTATATCATGTGATATTCTTTTACGAAATTCTGGTTTGTATTTACTCAGAATTTCTATAAGATCATTATAGGAATATGAGTATATCTCAGTTTTTTCCTCGAGTAAGATAAGTTCTACATTCATAAATACAGGTAGGGCCTGAAATATTTTCTCAAAAAATTCTTTAGCAGAGTTGGAAGGTTGAAAATAATCAGAGCTCCATTCACCCATTTTATCCGTAAAGTAATCTAATACACCATGCACCATTTCATCTTTATTTTTAAAATGGTAATAGATAGCAGGTTTGGAAATTCCAATCATATTCGCAATCATAACCATTGAAGTATTATGGAATCCATGTTGCAGAAACAGTTTCAATGCAGTTCTAACAATCAATTCTTTAGTAGTCATTTTCACTCCTTACCAACCGGTAAGTAATATAGAGAACTGGGTATAAATTGTCAAAGATTATTTCTCTGAGGTCTTTTGAATTCAGGATAAAAAGATGAGACACTAAAATTAATTTGACATTAGAGAACTGAATTTAATTATCGAATAGAGAATGATAGGAAATTATATGAAAAAGAAATTTGATTATGGACCATATTTATATATCTTACCGGCAGCAATTATTGTAATTGTATTCCGCTTAATACCTATCATTTTATCATTTATAGTTAGTTTTTATGATTGGACCATTACGGGACCTGGCAAATTCATTGGTTTTGAGAATTATATTATGATGTTTCATGATGGTGAATTCTGGCAATCAATGCTCAATACATTTTATTTAGTTATCTTCGTTGTTCCGGTAAGTTTGGTTTTATCACTTGTTTTTGCAAATTTTTTAAATGGAATTGAGAAATTAAAGAGTCTTTTTCGTTCAATTTACTTTATTCCCACTGTAACATCAATGGTTGCTATATCAATTGTTTGGAAGATCATATTTAATCAGCAAACAGGACTGGCAAATTACTTCCTAACCAAATTAGGTTTTGATCCGATGGGATGGTTAGCGGAGAGCAGGGGAATATTAGATCTTATATTAAGCAGTCTCGGCGTTAATTTCGAAGGTTTTATCCAATCTCTTTCCAGTGGAATAGGGATGGGTTACAATACACTTTATCTGCTGCTTGGAGGTCCTTCACTTGCACTATTTTGTATTATTATTGTAACGATATGGAAGGGATTAGGCTATAATACTATAATTTATCTGGCAGGACTGCAAAATATTCCTAAAGTGTATTATGAAGCTGCTGATATTGATGGAGCAGGAAAGATCAGGCAGTTTTTCAAAATTACCTGGCAATTAATATCTCCTACGACTTTTTATGTTTTAATGATGACGACCATTGTAACTTTCCAGGTGTTTTCTCAGATCTACCTGATGACAGGTCCACCTGTGGGAGGTCCGCTGGGAACGACTAAAGTAATCGTATACTTCCTATTTGATAAAGGATTTGGTGAAAGTAATAATTTGAGTTACGCAAGTGCTATTGCACTGGTTCTGTTCGCCATAATTTTAACTTTAACATTATTCCAGAAAAAACTGGAAAAGAAAGTTCATTATTAAGGAAACATCATGAAGAAATCAATATCATATATCATTTTAAGTGTTTGCGGATTATTTATGGTTATTCCGTTTATCTGGATGTTAACGACTTCCGTAAAATCTCAATTAGAAGTTAATAAAGGAAATGTTGGCTTTTTACCGATCGAACAGCATACCAGTTATGAAGAAAACGGAATTATTTATAGAGTAACTCCCGTTAAGATTGAGGGAGATAGTACCTATATCCATGTTTTTGATAAGGATATGAAACGTATTCGTTCATATCTAAAAGTTGCAAGTTCTGAAATTACTGAGAAAAAAGAGATAAAATTACACTTTGAGAATTATAAGGAAGCCTTCACAAAAGTTCCTTTTAAAAGATATTTTATCAATACATTGTTTGTATCTATTTCAGTTGTATTTGGTGTGTTGGTAACTGGATCTTTAGCAGCTTATGCGTTTGCCACAATGCGATTTAAGGGCAGAGATTTCATTTTCTACCTGTTCATCAGCATGATGATGGTTCCGCAGCCTGTGTACCTGATCCCATCTTACGTCTTATTAAATCATCTTGGTTGGATCGATACATACAATGCGCTGATTATACCCTGGATAGCTAATATCTTCACGATATTTCTATTAAGACAGCAATTTAAGACCATTCCAGATGAGTTATTCGATGCTGCCAGAATTGATGGTTGCGGACGATTACGTACTTTATGGACACTGGTTCTACCGCTTTCAAAATCGGTGATCGTTACTTCCGCTATATTCGGATTTATCGGGAGTTGGAATAGTTTCATGTGGCCACTAGTGATGACTGACAGCCCATCGCTCAGGGTACTTCAGGTGGGTCTAAGTTATTTCTCACAGGAAGCATCAGCTCAAACATCTCTTTTGATGGCAGCTTCTACTTTCAGTATTCTACCGCTGGTTATTCTCTTCATCTTCGCCCAAAAGCAGATCATTGCAAGTTTTGCTTCGAGTGGACTGAAAGGATAGATTTAGCAACTAACAATTATTGTTGGCTTTGCAAAGCAATAATAAGATGGCTTTACGAAGTAAAACATCGTTGCTTTAAATGACAACTTCTTCTAACAAAAGCTAACAACTAACAAAAATACTTTTAAAGTTTGTTACAGTTGTGTCTGAACTTAGTATTTTTATACAAAAAACGCATGCTACAAGTTTTCAATTGCTAGCTTTATGTTTTAAACTTATATTACATTCTGACAAATAAAACTTAAAACTCCTATCTAGAATTTATACCCTATCAGTAACTGGATTAAACTTTTTTTAACGTTAACAGATGTATCATCTTCCAGTTCCCACTCTTTTATAATCGTTGTCAAACTAAAAGCATATCTTGCATCAAGAACAATTTTATTGATAGTGTATGAACCACCCAGTACTAGACCAAAATCAATACCGGACATAGTAGCAGCTTCATCTAAATTACCACTTTCTTCAATAGATCCATCATCTAAGAATTCATAGGTACCTCCCATATATATTCCTAAAGAAGGTCCTGCAAAAACTCTGATATTTTCTGCAATTTCATAAGTACCTAATACTGGGATATCAATATAATCAACTTTAAAATTTAGCCCATAGCCATCCTCATCATACTTGGCACCTTTTCTACTGTAATATATTTCCGGTTGAATATTGATTTTATCATCTTTTGTATAAACCAGAAAACCCCCTACCGAAAAGGTTGTAAGTTTTTGAGGTGCGGACTCATAAAATTCACTATCCGGCCCACTAAAGGTTGCAAAGTTAACACCGCCTTTAATACCTTTTGCTGTCATTTCCCAAGCCAGAACATTAGATGTTGTGACTATAAACAACAGTAACATAAAAAATAAGATCTTGTTTTTTTTCATATTAATTTCCTCCTGAATAATTAGAAAACATCATATTTTATCTAGAACTTATACCCAAGCAGTAATTGGATTAGATTATTCTTTACAACCAATCCACTTTCTTCATACCAATCACCTTCAGGATCATAAAAGCTAATAGCTGTTGCAACTGAACTCAAACTAAAAGCATATCTTGCATCAAAGACTATTTTTCCTGATGAATATGAACCACCAAAAACGAGACCGAAATCAATACTGGACATTGTAAACCAGTCATTCATAGCTCCACTGTCACTATAGCTAAAATCATCATCATCAACACTTAAATCATAAGTACCTCCCATATATATTCCTAAAGAAGGTCCTGCAAAAGCTCTTATATTTTCAGCAATTTCATAAGTTCCCAATACAGGGATTTCCAGATAATTCATTGTAAAGGTTAAGATTCCACCATCTTCATCATATTTAACACCTTTTCTACAGTAATAAACTTCCGGTTGAATATTTATTTTATCATCTTTTGTGAAAACTATAAAACCACCAACCGCAAAGGTTGTAACCTTGAGAGGTGTAAGTTCAAAAAACTCTCTGTCTGGTCCGGTTAGAGTTGCAAAATTAACACCACCCTTAATGCCTTTAGCTGTCATTTCCCAAGCCATAACATTAGATACCATAACTATAAGTAACATAAAAAAAAGAATTTTGCTTATTTTCATAATAGATTCCTCCCTGAAAATTTTAAATTTTACTTTTTTAATATTAATCGTACTTAATAAAATTGATTTAAAGGATAATTAGGTTATTAACTTTATTATTAAACAATCATATGGCATCACCTTCCTTATTTCTAAACTATTGAAACTAAGATGATTAAATTCTGTGTATACCTAATAATTACTTCTATAAATTTTTGTGATAATTGATTCTTGTCAAATAATTTATTATTTCCAGTAAGTAATAATTTAATTTTAAATACTGAAATTTTTCAAATTAATAAAATTTATACAAAAAACGCAGCTACAATTATATAACCAATTATACGGAAAGAATATACAATAATTGAAAATTTAAGAAAGTTTAAGCGGAAAATACCGGCTGCAATTGTAATGGGATCACCCAGGAAAGGTACCCAGGAAATCAGTAAACTCCAGGTTCCATATTTGGTTGTATATTCAATTGCCTTACGTCCACTTTTTGATTTTTCCAATTTGGGAATAAGAGGTTTACCAATTAAAAAGCCCATCCAGTAATTGGCAGCACAACCCAAACTGTTACCGATAGAACAGGCAATTAGAGCAGGAATAGGAGAAGCTCCTGCTGCTAAAGCAGCAAGCAGAATTGCAGCAGAACTGGCAGGTACGATAGTAGCAGCAATAAAGGAAGTAATAAAGAGTGCTAATACAACATAATTATTTATAAATTCTAAAAGCCAGGGAGAGAGATCCATTAATTTAAATGATTATCTGATCTTTAATCTCATGCTCATTTGGTTTTAATTCTAATATTTCCAGAGCAAAGACCGAAAGCATCTCTCTCAAATTTTCAAGTACCGGGTTTTCAGTATAGAAATGTCCAGCATCAACTAATGGTATACGGCTATCTAAAACCGTGTGATATGTAAAATCGGCAGAGACAAATACATCAGCCTTACCATAAACTTTTGAAAGTAGAGATGTTCCACTTCCACCGCAAATCGCAACTCTTTTTACTTTTGTATTGGCAGGTTTCCCGGCTTTCCACAATTTCACAAAAGGAGCTTTTAAATTTTTCTTAACCTTTTTTGCAAAATCGTCCAATCTCATTTCCTGCTGGATTTCACCCAGCATACCAAGACCGTAATTTTCGTTTGATTTGTGTTGTAAATTCACGGAATAAGCTGGTGTCTCGTAAGGGTGAACTCTCTTCAATATTTCGAGGACTTTATTTAATTTGAATGAATCCACAAAGAATTCAAGTTTACGTTCAACAACTTTTTCCAGTTTATCGGTTGATCCTAAGATCGGATTACTGTCCTCACCAGGCATGAATTGACCGCTAACCTCATAGTCATTCATACAATTTGTATAATTTCCAATTACACCTGCACCGGAAGAAAATACTGCATCTGCAACTTTCACCATGCTTCCGGATGGAACGTAAACTGCAACTTGATAAACTGTTGCTCCCGATTCAGCTGAGAGAAATTTAACATTGTTTAGATCAAGTTTAGCTGCTAAAGCAGAATTTACACCTTTCTTGATAACATCAAGATTTGTATGAGCACAAAATACGGAAATATCATTCTTTATGAGCTTAAGATAAAGCGGATTTGTGATCTTACTAATTGGTTTAAAGATAAAGGGATGATGCGAAATGATCAGATTAACATTCTCTTTAATAGCTTTATCAATCGCATTTTCAGTGACATCCAAACTTAATAATATCTTCTTTACTTCCTGGTTCCCATCACCAAGCTGGAAGCCAACATTGTCCCATTCATAAGCAAGTGCTGGATCTGCTATTTTGTTTAAATGAGCAACAATATTAGAAACTTTTATCACATTCTTTTTCATTTTTAATTCCTCATTCCTAATTTCTAATTCCTAATTTTACTTAACATCCCAGGGATAAATAATCCAGTTATTTCCTGCATTTTCCCCAACAAAATCGGGTTTGAATTTACTTTGATCTTTAAGATGAATAACAGCTGTATATAAATTATTGGGAACTAGTTCTTCAATATATTCTTTAGCTTTTAAGAAAGTACCGCCTGAATCAGCCACTTCGTCAACCAGGAGAATATTTTTACTATGAAAACCGATATTTACAGGGAGGTCCTGCACAATTGTGGGATCGTTAAGCAGATTATCTTCACTATCGTAATTAATTATTCCAATTGAGTAGAGAGGTTTAGGGAATCTACCGTCGTGTGGAAGAAAAGTTCGTAAAATTCTGGCGGGAATCCAACCACCTGTGGCAATACCGACGACAATATCAATTTTGATTCCACTACTGGTTATGTCATCTGCTATCTTCTTTACCAAATCATGCAATTGATCATAAGTATACCGAACTTTCTTAACTTCTACCATATTTATCCTCACAATTTTTCTTTAACTTCCCAATATGTAAAACCTTTACGCGTCAAGTAGTTTAATATTTTTTCATTACGATCTTTTTCGCTGAATCTGGAAAATCTTATTTTTGCTTTTTCTATATTTATTTCTAATATCTCATTTGCTGTTTGGGAATTGAATTTCGTTTGAAGAATATCTGTAATTATTTTCTTATCTATTTCCTTTCCATAAAGTTTATTCTTGATCACTATTTTGCTTTTAGAGTTTCTTATCAGCTCTTCTGTCAGCATTTCAGCAAATCTTGTATCATTAATAAAATTACTGGAAACAGCTTTATCCAGCAGTTCA
>Ga0307990_1000618_pt1 | contig 31265 bp, 17 predicted proteins | sample EllFjometagen129_FD_203168 | JGI IMG/M metagenome (GOLD analysis project Ga0307990, IMG submission 203168) | Marine microbial communities from Ellis Fjord, Antarctic Ocean - #129 | ecosystem: Environmental > Aquatic > Marine > Unclassified | place: Southern Ocean | collected 2014-10-08
CATCCAGCGTGATATTCCAAGCATTTTCTACATCGGCTTTGCCGAGGTAAATGACGTTGTCCGTGTTCGATGGTGTGCCGGTCGGCTTATCGGTTTGAACGAACGCCGTTCCGTTAATATAAACAGTGGAAGTTCCGGCTGTTTGATCCCAGGCCGAAACAACGTGGTAGGTCTGTCCGGGGGTTAAGAGTGCGGATGCATCGGTTTCCGTATAATAACCGGTCAGACTGTTAAAGTGTGGACGGACTCCGGCCTGCGTGCCACTTGAGAAGCTTTCCATCATGTTCATAAGGTAGTAATCCGAATCGGATTCCCGGTCGCCGACGATTGCAGCGTACTGCGTCGGCATCGGATTAGAATTGATCTTGACCCAATACTCTACGGTGTAGCCGGTGGAGCCGACCGGAAATTTTTCAAAAGCCCCGGACACGAAGCGGTTGGCGTCGGAGAGCGTGACGGCGTAGCCGTCGCCATTCAGCAGCAAAGAAGTTTCCTGGTATGTCGGCGTCCCTTCCGGCGAGGCATGATGAGTGTTGCCGCTAAAGTCGATTACATCGCCACTTGCCTCATCCAGGGGCCAGTAGGCCAGGGGGCCGGATTCGATAACTTCGTTAGCGTAGGCCAGATAACACTCATCAGCGCTTTCATTGCAGGTTAATTCCTCAGTGCAAGGATCGCCAGAATGAACGGTGCAGGCGCCGTCGTCGCATGTGTCATCGCCATTGCAATAAAGATTATCCTCACAAGATTCACCATCCACAACAAAAGCATCCGCCGGGCAGTCGGCGCTCGACCCGGAGCAATCTTCGGCAACGTCGCAGTCGCCGGCGGAAGCGCGGCATTCGTAGCCATTGGGGCGGAGTACACCAGCATCCGCCGGGCAGCCAGCGCTTGAGCCGGTGCATGTTTCGGGAAAGTCGCAAAGGTCACTTGCCGCACGGCATTCAAATGTATCTGCCTGGAAGCTGTCCGCCGGGCACACGGCGCTAGAGCCAGTGCAGTCTTCCGCTACGTCGCAGTCTCCCGCAGACGCTCGGCATTCGTAGGTGTCAGCCTGGAAAGCATTCGCCGGGCAGTCGGCGCTAGAACCAGTGCAGTCTTCCGCCGGATCACAATCGCCTGCGGAGGTGCGGCATTCCAGTGTGTCCGGTTGGAATGTGTCAGTCGGGCAGGTCGCACTCGAACCAGTGCAATCTTCCGCCACGTCGCAATCGCCGGCGGAGGCGCGGCATTCGTATGTGTCAGGTCTTAGTGTATCCGCCGGGCAGTCGGCGCTCGACCCGGAGCAATCTTCGGCAACGTCGCAGTCGCCGGCGGAAGCGCGGCATTCAAATGCATCTGCCTGGAAGCTGTCCGCCGGGCACACGGCGCTAGAGCCAGTGCAGTCTTCCGCTACGTCGCAGTCTCCCGCAGACGCTCGGCATTCGTAGGTGTTAGCCTGGAAGGTATCCACCGGGCAGTCGGCGCTAGAACCAGTGCAGTCTTCCGCCGGATCACAATCGCCCGCGGAGGTGCGGCATTCCAGTGTGTTCGGTTGGAATGTGTCAGTCGGGCAGGTCGCACTCGAACCAGTGCAATCTTCCGCCACGTCGCAATCGCCGGCGGAGGCGCGGCATTCGTATGTGTCAGGTCTTAGTGTATCCGCCGGGCAATCGACGTTGACTCCGTCGCAGCTTTCCGCCACATCACAATCGCCTGCGGAAGCGCGGCATTCGCTGCCGCTTGTGGCGGAGGCGTCATTGGAGCAACCACTGCTCGCGTTGCACGTATCTTGAGTGCAATCATGGCTGTCGTCACATTGGGAATTATCAGGAGTATAAACGCATTTATTGCCTCCCAGCAGTACGGACACGTCGTCACTAGTAACATTGGCCATGGCCAGATCCTGGCTTCCGTCGCCATCCAGGTCGCTGATGGCGACCGAGGAAGAACCACTACCTGCAGTATAAGTCGTTTGCGCGGCGAATGTCCCGTCGCCATGGCCCAGCAGTACGGATACGTTGTTGCCAAAATTTGCCGTGGCCAGATCCTGGTCTCCGTCACCATCCAGGTCGCCGATGGCGACCGAGCGAGGAGCATTAACCACGGCATAGGTTGCCTGCGCGGCGAATGTGCCGTCGCCATGGCCCAGCAGTACGGATACGTAGTCACTGCCAGAATTTGCCGTGGCCAGATCCTGGTTTCCGTCGCCATCCAGGTCGCCGATGGCGACCGAGTAAGGAGCATCACCTGCAGTATAAGTCGTTTGCGCGGCGAATGTCCCGTCGCCATGGCCCAGCAGTACGGACACGGTGTTACTGCCATAATTTGCCGTGGCCAGATCCTGGTCTCCGTCGCCGTCCAGGTCGCCGATGGCTACGAAATAGGAATAATCACCCGCGGCATAGGTTGCCTGCGCGGCGAATGTACCGTCGCCATGGCCCAGCAGTACGGATACGTTGTCACTGCCAGTATTTGCCGTGGCCAGATCCTGGTCTCCGTCGCCGTCCAGGTCGCCGATGGCGACCGAGTGAGGACCATCACTTGCAGCATAAGTCGTTCGCGCGGCAAATGTGCCGTCGCCATTGCCCAGTAGTACGGATACGGTGTGGCTGCCAATATTTGGCACGGCCATATCCTGGTTTCCGTCGCCGTCCAGATCGCCGATGGCGACCGAGTAAGGATTATTCCCAGCGTCATAGGTTACCTGCGCGGCGAATGTGCCGTCGCCATTGCCCAGCAGTACGGACACGTTGTGATTGAAAAAATTTGCCGTGGCCAGATCCTGGTTTCCGTCGCCGTCCAGGTCGCTGATGGCAACCGAGTAAGGAGCAGCACCTGCAGTATAAGTCGTTTGCGCGGCGAACATGTCATTTTCCTCATTGCATGAATCCACAGTGCAGGCGACGCCGTCGCCCGAGCAGGGATTGCCTGCGTGGTCGCATTCGTCATTGACTTCATCGCAGCTATCGCTACCGTTGCAAAAAAGATTGTCCTGGCATGGATCACCGGAATGAGCGCAGGCATCCGCGGCCTCGTTGCAAATCTCATCCCCATTACAGAAAATGCCGTCGTCCAGAGAACAGGGATTTCCGCTGGAGGCTTCGCAGGAATCATCGCCTTCGACGCAGTTTTCCACCCCGTTACAATACGATCCATCGTCGCATGGATCACCGGAATGATCGCAGGCATCCGTAGCCTCGTTGCAACTCTCGTCGCCGTTGCAGTAAGTTCCATCATCGCCGCATGGATCCCCTGCGTGTTGTGAACATGTTTCATCGGAACAAGTGTCGTCGCCGTTGCAATAGAGTCCATCATCGCACGCTGTTCCGTCAGCTAATCCAGAGCAAAATTCCGCTGCATCGTAATGGTTGGCCACCTCCTGCGCAGTCAGGGGGCGGTTGTAGATGGCCACTTCATCCAGCGTGATATTCCAAGCATTTTCTACATCGGCTTTGCCGAGGTAAATGACGTTGTCCGTGTTCGATGGTGTGCCGGTCGGCTTATCGGTTTGAACGAACGCCGTTCCGTTAATATAAACAGTTGAAGTCCCGGCTGTTTGATCCCAGGCCGAAACAACGTGGTAGGTTTGTCCGGGGGTTAAGAGTGCGGATGCATCGGTTTCCGTATAATAACCGGTCAGGCCGTTAAAGTGCGGACGGACTCCGGCCTGCGTGCCACTTGAGAAGCTTTCCATCATGTTCATAAGATAGTAATCCGAACCGGATTCCCAGTCGCCGACGATTGTAGCGTACTGCGTCGGCATCGGATTAGAATTGATCTTGACCCAATACTCTATGGTGTAGCCCGTTGATCCTGCCGGGAATTTCTCAAAAGCTCCGGACACAAAGCGATTTGCATCGGAGAGACTAACGGCATAGCCGACGCCGCTGGGCAGCAAGGATGTGGATTGGTAGGTCGGCGTTCCTTCGGCGGAGGCGTCGTGCCCGTTGCCGCTGGTGTCGGACGCTGTTCCGCTCGCCTCGTCCAGAGGCCAATATGCCAGCGGTGTCGAGTTCAACACCACGTCCTGGTATGCGTTGGCGCCGGCGTCCGCGTCATTGGGCGGCAATTCGGACGGGATGATTTGTGAAAAGCCTTCGCCGGATTGCTCAACCTGTTGAATACGCAAAGCATCCGAATCATCCTTGTCCATCTCCGGAATTTTCGGAGACTTCGTCATCCGAACAGATCCCGAGCTAGCGGCGATGGGGTATGTTGCGTCCCGGTCGTCAACGATCAACCTCAAGACGCCTTGAGTTGCATCATCATATTTTTCTAATTGAATCTTCGCCGCAAGCTCTTGCCCTTGGGCGTCGAAGAAGGTGGGAGCCGCGTATTGAAAAATCTCTTCATTACGTGAAAGAAAAGCAACCAGATTGCCTGTTTCGAAGATGTTCGCATTCAGATCGCCGCCGATCCGTGCTTCGATAACCAGTGCGCCGTCGCCGTTTGGAGGTGTTTCGATAAAGAAACTTTGCGTCAGACCGCCAGGACCGGATTTGTATTGCTCCAGGAAGAATCCGTAATCATACTCGACTTCGCCCGAGTCATCCGTCGCCGATTCATCGAGCCCGACAAGTTCGGGTTTTTGCGATGCAACGGATTTGACATCGTTTTCTCTGCCGAAAGCGCTTGTTAGCCGAAACCACTTCCATTCATTTCCTTTCGAGTCGCCGAATAAAATCATGCCCGATTCTTCAAACCAAACGCCGAAGTCCAGATCCGGATTGACCGCAACGAGATCATCTCCTTCGTATCGGATTTGGAGCATTGCCGACAAGTCCGACCCGTAAACTCCTCCTACGACATATTCGGATTGGCCGTCATCATCATCATAGTCTTGCATCCGCCCCATGTCGCAGGTCAGGCCGAAAATAACGCAAAGAAGAATCAGAACAGGAATTACGTGGCGATGGAATCTCATTAATGCAGCCCCTCCTTAGAAACCCAGCCATTAAGGCTTGACAAAAGGAGTTCTTTTTCGAGTGCGGTTTTTCTAACTATTTCTATGAAAATTTACTCGTCGTAAATATTTATTCATATCCAATCCAGAGCATCTCAGCGAAAATCAATCAATGATTTGAAAGGCATTTCAATTGGATGAATTTACAATTTGATCCACCCGGAAGAGAAACTAGTAATTATAAAATCAGATTTCAAGATCGAAATATTAGCATAGAAGCAATTGAATCATTCATGACAAATGCTGATTATCAACGGCGACTCAGTATTATTCAACCGGCTACGAGATTGACAACGATTCGGAATAACCGTGCTGGTTGGAGAGTTATTTATATGTGATATGTTAAATATTTATTGTTTAGAAAATCAAATGTATTGTCGTTGGATCGGAATAATATTCCGTTGAACATGACTATGGCAAGCCCCTCGGATTGGGATTTGATGTTGGGGATGTTCAGGGGCCTGTCGTTGAAAATGAACTCGATTGGGCGGCGCGGATTTGTTCCCATGTATATATCGAAAACGCGGATGAATAAAAAACTCGAATAAATGCCACCGGGGACGATGAGGTCGCTGGCGCGGTCGAAATCGGCGTCGAAGAAAAAGACGGTGATAGTCGTGTTTTCAGGGTCGGCCAATTCGGCGGTGGCGAGGTCAATGCCGTCGCCGGTGAATGTGTTGCGGTCGTGTATTACGACTTAATTCAGGCCCAGCCATGCAAAAAGGCTGTGGCCATCGCCGGCGATGAATATCCTGTAAACGATGGCCGCGGCGGGCAAGGGCGAAAAGATGCGAAAATGAACCTTGTTTGTGGAATGCGTGAAAGGCTCTCGATAATAGTTAGTTTCCATCCCAGAACTACGATGGGACTGACTTGGTTCCTCGACCCAGACTGAGCAATTTTTTGTGAGGTCAAGGAAATCAGGGATTTGTGCTTAAGGCGTACTTAAGTACGCCGCACAATCAAAACCGAAGATTGACGACGAGATCGCGAAAAAGGGCCATTCTGGGACAGAAACTAGTTAATTGGAGGCCAGACGCCGCTTGGCTCCGTGCATACAAACTCATAATAGGCGTTCGGCCGGGCGGCGCTGGCAAAAAGCAGGCGGTAATTATAAAATGGGAAAATCCGGAGAAGAAAAATGCCAGGTAAAAACGATTGCACTTCAGGAAATCGATATGAAATCAATCTGACGCCAAACGAATTTGGTGGATTTTACGCGAGATTTCCCGATTTCCCCTCAATTTTTACAGGCGGGCAAACAGCTGAAGAGGCGATGGAAAACGCCAAAGAGGCGCTTGATTTGATGATTGATGAATATAATGACCGCAAAATTCCACTGCCTGAACCAAAAACCGAATACAGCGGTCATTTTAATGTGCGCCTGCCAAAAGAGTTGCATCGTGACCTGACTATGCGCGCAAAGGACGAAGGCGTTAGCCTCAATGCGCTCATCACATTCCTTTTAGCCAAAATTTCTTTTCCCGAAGCCGACGAGGCGAAAGCAGGATCACAAAAAAAATAGAGCAAAGTTCAATCCATTTGCGATCTATTCCTCATCCACAAGATAAATCACGTCGGTTTTCTTTTTCCGCTGGTGTCGTTTCAAGGTCACTTTCCTATCAGTTAAAAGTAATTCCTAGAGCCATTCGACATCTTCCAAGCCCTGAACGGAGCCGTCACGGCCAACCAGTGCGATTCGAAATTTAAGCCGGACCATCAGGGGGCGTTGCCTCCAGTTCGCGGCGAGCCTCATAAAACCATCAGCCATTGGCACAGCGACCACCATGATGTCATTTCGATGGATTTCCTCCACGGTCAGTATCTGCCCCAAGGCTTCGCGCAGGATCCGGTATTCCGGGTTGGATGGCTTTTTGACCAAGTTTCCTTTTTTGCATTCGGCGCGGATACGTTTCTCACCGATTCTGGCGACCACGTCCCCCACACCTGCCCTGGAATGGACGCGCAGGGTCTGTCCTTCCAACTGGTAGGAACCCTGCCAGGGGTTTTTCCCGGCCTGCTCCGTCTGCTCCCATCCGCTGGCTTCGAGAAATTCAGCGATCGGAAAAATCTCGTCCTTTCCAACTCGCACCTGTGCGCCATCAATCGCAACATCGACTTCACCGTGACTTTCCCGGTAGTCAAGCAGATGGAACGCCAGCAGGAGAGCGACTTCGGCCTCAGGCATTTTGTCTTTTGAAAATGCGTTCAAGTCGAAAATTGCCATACTTTTGGTACCTCGTTTTCCAAAGACTGATTATATGAATTTCACGCAGCGCTCAAGAAGAAAAACAACCATGCAATCCAATTGGATATAGAAGTACCGATCGGATGCCTATCACGGGTCCAGAGGGTCCCTCGGATCGGCATAAAGCGACGTTGGGACCGGCATAAAGCATGAGTTGTATAAAGCCAGGCGTGCAATTTTACGCCACGGGAGATATCCCAATTCATCCAGGCAGCGACCGGTCAGCAAAAAATCAATGTAAAAATTCTGGAAGGGGTCCGTGGTGATCAGCGCCGGTTTGTCCGGCGGGATGCCATATCGAAAAATCAGTCGTGAGACGTTGCGCAGGTTGGTTGTTGTGTGACGGGCGTGGGGATCGACCAGGATAGCTTCTTCCGGGATGCCGTGGCTTTGCATCAAGAATTTCTTCATCTCGATGGCTTCGCTGTAGCGTGTTTGATCCGGGTGGACATGCCCGCCTGAAAACACGATCAGAGGAGCCAGACCTTCGTTGAAGCGTCTCGCAACCAGGTTGCAGCGGAACCGGCCCCCCGGGTGCAATGGAATCTCTGTTTCCGGCCCAAGTCCGGGCACGATGATCGTTGAGAAACGGTAGGCATCCCAATCGATCAAGGGGATGCTCTCGAAGGCTTTCCGGTTTTCTCCTTCTTGCATCGGCTCGTAACGTCCCGCCTCATCACGCCCGTAAAAGTCCATTGCCGCCAGCACAACCTCAATCAAGGGTTCAAAAAAAAGCATGGGATCTGGATAAGCAGCAAGAATGTCCGATGCGATGGCATCCAGTTCGGCGGGAGGCAAGCTCCGCGCATAAGAATCAAAAGCCTGATGCAGTCCGTCCACGACATCAGACCAGGCGCTTTGCAGAAGCTGTGCATCCGACGACGCAATATGCAGGTGGAACATCCCGCTGGGACGTAGATGCAGACCGGCCAGATCGAAGACATCGGATGGACCGGTGAAGGCATCGGACAGCGCCGCCCCAACATCTTGCGCATCGGAATCGGACCAAAGAAGCGCATCGGCCCAGCACTCGATATCCTCAACGCAATAGGCCGCGGCTTGGCGGAAGAGTGTGTCTCGTTGTTCAGAGATTGCAGAAATCGCCTGCGTGTCTTGAAGCACATCCACGACTTCCGGGACGCCCGACAAGATTGTCAACAGATAATAGTTCTTGGCCAGCACCCACGATCCGCTCTCAACGAGAGGGTAATCCTGGTCGAAACCCTGAAGGTCCACCGGCATATCGAGCAGGCAAAGCGTTGGGTCCAATTTCGGGAAGGGCGCTGAGTCGTCGTCGACATTGGAAGTGTCGTCATTGAGATCGTCATCCGCGTCGTCTGTATCATCGTCCTCGTCAGGCGTCGCATCATCATCGGCTTGTTCCGAATTTTCCGGTCCGGATGAAGAGGACGAAGAATCATCATCGACGCACGCGGGCAACGCGGCGAGGAAAGTCAGAACCAACAATCCTGTCATCAGGAAAAAAGCACGTCGAAAATCCATGAAATCCTCACAAACAATTTTATTTATTTTATAGGAATTTCACGTAGCGCTCAAGGAAGAAAAACAACCATGCAATCCAACATGAAAATAGAAACCCAATTCCCATGGCGCTCTGCTCCTTTGGGCTTTGATGTTTTTGCTTTTTAAGCGATGGGGTTTTGCTATGATTTTTGCAAAAAAAGGGCTATTTTCCGGGGAAAACGGGGAAAAGACATGCGCGTGGCGTTTATCAGTTTTCATTGTCGGTATCATTATCAAACAATTGCCGGTCCATTTTTGCAGGCTGCGGCGGCAAAGCGTCAGCCCGATATCGAATGGCGCGCGTTTGAGTTTTTGACTTCATCGCCCATATCCAGCGCCTTATCACAACTGCTGGATTTTCAACCGGATGTGGTGGCTTTTTCTTCCTATCTATGGAGTATCGAAAAGCAGGTCCAATTGGCTGCGCGGCTTAAACTCGTCTTGCCGAATGCAAAACGGATCATGGGCGGGCCGGAATCCTGGCTGGCGCTTGAGCAGCCGGAGCACCCCTTGGTTTTGCCATTCGATACAATTGTCGTCGGCGAGGCGGAAAATGAATTTCCGATTTTACTCGATCAAATAAAACGAAAAGAAACGTTTACGCGGATCATCCGCGCAAAGCCGATTGAAAATCTTGATGAATTGCCATCCCCGTATCAGATGGGTTTATTTCGTGATGACACGCCTTATTTGCACATGGAGACATCACGCGGCTGCGTGAATCACTGCACATTCTGTACGAGTTCGCACTCGCCAACACGCCTATATTCGATGGCCCGCTGGCGAGACGATCTCGACGCCGTTATTGATCGATTCAAAAACCTTCAGCGTATCAATCTGCTCGACCGCAGTTTGAATGAACAAACAGGCTGGATGGTCTCTGTCATTGACGGATTTTTCGCAAAATCCAACTCACAGATTTTGCATATCGAGATGTACCCCGATTTTATTGACGACGATCAACTGAGCTACCTGAAATCGCTGCCCGCAAATCGTTTGCATGTCGAGATGGGCATTCAGAGTTTCGATAAGGCGACGCTGGCGAAGGTGGGGAGGAAAAGCGATCCTGAACATGTTGAAAGGATTGTGAAAATCCTTGCCGGGTTCGATTCTGTTTCTTTGCATGTCGATCTGATCGCAGGACTTCCCTTACAAAAACATTCGGATATTCGTGATTCGGTTGAGAAACTCTGCTCGCTATCGCCCGATGATATTCAGCTCGAACGACTCAAATTGCTGCCCGGAACGCCTATTCGTAAAAATCCAAATAGTGCTACCAGCTATGCGCCAACCCCGCCGTGGGAAGTTTTAAAAACTGATGAATACAGCGCAAGGCAGCTTTTTGAGTCAGACCGATTGTCACGGTTTCTGGATCGCTATTATAACTCGGATTATTTCTCGCGGACCTTGCGGCAAATGGCTTTGGAATTGGGAAGCTGGAATAGCTTATGGGATCTACTGCGTGAGAAGGATGATGGCGAAAATCCGACATCCGTCGATCAGCGATTTCGATATCTGGAAAAAATCATTGAAGGGTGCGGCCTTTCGAATCGAGTTCGCAAGCAGTGGATCTTCGATCTTTTTTTACACGGACGCTATCGGTCCGCCAGTCAAATGGCATTGGACTCTGAATACAAGCGACGCCTGAAAACGATTTTGCTGGCGGAACCCGAAAAAGGAAAAGGACACATCGAACGCTTTGAAAATCCTCTTGTAGACCTTCCCCATTTCAACGCGCCGGGATTACTCCTCTTTTTATATCAGCAAAGACGGGTGTTGATTTTTGAGGTGGATGATTCCACAAAACCGATTCAAACGACGCTGCTGGCGATTGCCACCAAAGGGAGGCTGGAACAGGTTTCGTAGCATCTTCGAGGCGAAGTAATTCCTTCCGACAATGATCCCGGCAGAAGCTCTGATGTCCCCATTTTGTGTAATAGTGAACCAGAATCAATTCGTGCGGAAAAGGCATACCCGAAAGCGGCGGATAGTAACCGCCGCTTCGGGTTCTTAGTTTTCTCTTGCGCCGCATGTCTTGCCTGGGCGCTGCAATTAGTTTTCTTTTAGCCCTGCTGCCGGACCGGAGCATGGAATAATTTTCTCGTTTTTTTTACATACCTCCCCAAGGTGATTGAAGTTATTTTTCGTATTCTCACTGCGGCACGAACCCGTGTAATATTAATTGTAGAGTCGCTAGGGCGCTGAAACTCTAAAGACATTAGGTCACGGATTTTGCTTGCGCATAAGATTCGCAAAATCCTTTGCGGTCTTTTTTTTCATTGCCTCGTTTTTCCTTTATCCACTGACCGCATGGATGACTGATGCCCTGTCCAGCCCTCTGTATTGAACGGCTTCCGATATGTGCGGCGCGCGGATTTCCCGGCTTCCGTCCAGGTCGGCGATGGTGCGCGCCACTTTCAAAACCCGATCATGCGCTCTGGCTGAAAAACCAAGCTTTTCCATGGCCGATTGCATAAGCCTGTGGCCGTCGGCATCCAGCACGCACAGCGCGCGAAGTTGCTTTACCGTCATTCCCGCATTGCAACGCGTGTCGGTGTTAACGAATCGTGTGCCTTGGCGAATGCGCGCGGCGAGGACCCTTTCGCGGATTTGACTGGAACTTTCTCCCCTGTTTTTCGCGTTCAGTTCCATGTAGCGAACCGCCGGCACCTCAACATGAAGATCGATCCGGTCGAGCAGCGGCCCGGAAATCCGTTGATGATATCTGGAAATTTGGACCGGCGAGCAAATGCACTCATGGAATGGGTCGCCGTAATATCCGCATGGGCAGGGATTCATCGCCGCCACCAGCGTAAAATCGGTTGGGAAAGTCACGCTGCCCAGCGCGCGCACCAGCGTCACGTTTCCATCCTCTATGGGTTGCCGAAGGACCTCCAGCACGGGGCGGCTGAACTCGGGAAATTCGTCCAAAAACAAAACGCCTCGATGGGACAGGCTGATCATGCCCGGCCTTGGTGATGAGCCGCCGCCTGCCAAGCCCGCGTAGCTGATGGTATGGTGAGGGCTGATGAAGGGGCGCCGGGTTACGATGCCGACCTCGCTGGGCACGCGCCCGACGATGGAGTGAATCCGCGTGACCTCAAGCGCCTCCTCCAGGCACATATCCGGCAGGATTGTGATCATTCTTTTGGCCAGCATCGTTTTGCCCGAGCCGGGAGGGCCGATCAGGATAATATTATGTCCTCCGGCGGCGGCGATTTCCATGGCGCGTTTGGCGTGGTTCTGCCCGGCGACCTGGTTAAAATCCTCCTCCATCCGCAGCGCCCCGCCCGCCAGCAGTCCGGTGGCATCGACGCGAACCGGCGCCAGGTCCAGATCGCCCCGAAGAAACTCAACGACCTGCGTGAGATGACTGACGGGTATGACCTCGATTCCTTTCACGATGGCCGCTTCCCGGACGTTGGCTGCGGGGACAATGACCCCCTGCAAGCCCATTTCACGAACCGCCATGGCGACCGGGAGTACGCCGCGCACTCCCCGCACCGAACCGTCCAGGGCCAATTCACCGATGATGGCGTATTGACTGAGCCGATCCTGATTGGAAATGAGGCTGATGCCTGTGAGAATGCCGATGGCAATGGGCAAGTCGAAGCCGGAGCCTTCCTTGCGTGTATCCGAGGGAGCAAGATTCACGGTGATGTGTCGCTCCGGAAGGTAATAACCGGAGGCGTAGAGCGCCGCCTGCACACGGTCCTTTGCCTCGCGTACGGCACCGTCCGGCAAACCGACGATATTGAAAAACCACGTCCCCGGCCTGGCGTCCACCTGGATTTCCACGCGGTATGCGTCGACGCCCAGCAAAGCCGCGGAATGTACAAAAAAAGCCATGATCCCCCTCCAGCGCAATGTGCGTCAAAGGAGGTACTCAAAACGCGTGCCAAATCACAGCGGCATTGCAAGTAGCTGATTACATTGATGTTTTCATGAATTTGCGCGGGCGCGCTTGAAGGAAATCACTCGATTATCGGAGAGCGGCTCTCCGGATTTCGGAGAGCCGCTGGAAACGGATGATACTCAGTTTAAAAGAATTTCTTTTTCGTATCGACGGATGCTTAATGAAGCGTGATCAGCAGTTGATCGCATCTTCCCAAGCAACCACACATGTATCCCACGCGGAGCAGTCACTGCCGACGCAATCGACAAACTCACCTACTGCGTTAGTCACACCGCACTCTTCTGCGAGATCATAGTAGTTGTCACAAGTATCCGTCGCAGTGGCTTCCGGAAAATCAAAACATGCCATTAGCATTTCCACACATGCCGCATTGCCGGCACCGAGATCGTCGTCATCGTCGTTGGATGGGTTTTCATTGTCGTCATCGTCGTCGTCATCTCCGCACGAGACGATTGACCCAAATCCCACCACGCCGATCAATACGATTATCCACAAATAGTTCCAAGCCTTCATGTTTTCTTTCCTCCAAAGTTTATGTCACGCGCTCAGTATTGCCCTAATTGTATGAAACCGTCGCCAGTTTATCAAGTGCGCCAGGGACAATTTTATAAAGGGGAAATGCACGCGGATCATGGTTTTCAGCATTTCGACCATGCCGTCAATTCCGGCGAAAAAGCGCACATCTCCCTAACAAGGAAGCTGCCGACAAATTTTCGCTTCGAAGCTATTTCCCCGACAAACCCCTAGAGTCTATTGTCGGCGTCGGCCACGATTTGGTTGATGGTCTGGACAAAGGTATTGACGTGGAAGCCATCGATCAGCCGATGATCCAGCACCATGGTCAAAGGAACCACGGGCTTGGGCGCATAGCGACCGTCTTCGAAATGCGCCTGTTCGATAATGGCGTGCTGAAAAAAGCGCATGAAGGTCCGTAAAATCTGGACTCCTCCCTTTGTAGCAATAAAATTATTCGTGGCGGCGCTGTTGGCCTTGGACAAAACGAGGTTTGTGGTCAGGCTGCGCTCGTAAATAGTCTTGAACTGCATTTTTTCACTGATAATGCGAAACAGGCCGCTTCGGACGTAGAGCTTTGGCACAAATCCGATGCGGTTCTGGCCGAACTGGGCAAATTCCGCCCGCTTGATCTCCTTTTCCTGCTCGAAAACATCACAAATCTGTTCGAGCGATTTGGTCTGGGGATCTTCCAAGAGCAACATCGTCAGCGCTCGCTCGTCGCCGGGCAGCAGATAAGGATTGGAAATCGTCACGTTATCCAACTCGAAAATACGACGATCAAGCACCACGCTGTTATATTCAGGGTGCGCCTTAAAAGCCAGGCCGAGCAGCTTGTTGAACACGTGAACCATGGTGATCGGCTTGCCGGTTTTCTCCCGCCGGGCCGCAATCAGGTCGGAAAGCGGCTTTGCGTCCACGTACAAAATGACTGTGACGTAAGGGTCGGGAGAAGGAGAGAACATATAAACCTGATTCTGCCGGGCTATGCCAACCTCGTCTTTGCTCAACTGACGCATACGCAATGGTCGTTTTTCCACGGATCGTTTTCCTTTTCATCCAGAGTTTGCGAACGGAAACGAGGAAGTTTTTCAAGTTCTGGCCTTTTGGCGGATTTTTCTCGCCCAACCCCATGGCGTGAAAAACGAAAGCCATTAAGAAAATTTAGCACATTTGTTAGCTTTGTGACACAAATTTTTTACTTGTTTTTTTCATATTTGAAAAAATCAGGCGATTTTGCTAGATACGCCGCACAATCAAAACCGAAGATTGACGACGGGATCGAGAAAAGGGGCCATTTTGGGACAGGAACTATTTTCCGGCAGGTTTCAGAATCAAGCTCGCCGGTTTTTCCATTTCATCCAGGTCTTTTTCGGCAAAAGGCAGCGGGAAATCCTCCACGCGATACCAAGTGTCGAGCATGTCGTCGAAGGATGGATGGTTCGGATTCTCCGACTGCCCCGTCGGATAAACAATGCGCGCCTTGTCCGGCTCGGCCATGTCGATCAGGAACCTGATGGAAGAATAATATTGCAGGTCGTAGGTCTTGCCCGGTCGATAACCTCCGCTGTTGATCGTATTGCTGTCGCCGGGATAGGGCATGGAATCAAGCTTGTACTTTCGCCCGACAAGGGGGGCCACGGCCAGAGGGTGATGAAAATTCAGCCTGTGCAGATCGCCCCAGACCGCTTCGCGCCAGTCGTCGCCGAATCTTGTTTTCAGTTCCCGCGCCGCCGCCGCCAGCGACAGTCTCATAAGGCGGTCTCGCTCGACATCATCAGCCCACAGGGCCGTGTCCTTGCGCCAGATCGCATCAATGGGATGCTGGTTGAACTGCACGCTGCAAAAATAGGAATCGACGACATCTTGAGGCATTTCGCCGAGAACCTGCAGCGCGAAATGGGATAGAAAAACTTGATACATCAGCGCCCCGCTGGAATTGGCGGCAACCTGCCTGTCCCGGGCACGCAGGATTTCCATCGCCGCCTGCGCGTCCGGGTTGGCGCATTCCAGCGACAATACGATGGGCGGCGTCATATCCGCCTGCCGTGCGTGCACGTCTGCCTGCCACCGCCTGTGATCCTCCAAAGTCTGCCCTTCCTTGCTCTCGACCAGTTCACAAATGCGTTCATAACGATAAGGACCAATGTAATCCAGCGATACGTTGTCGGCATAGGGCGAGTTGGGGCGATTGTTGGCTGTGGCAATATAACCCCGAGCTGGATTCTGCCCTCCGGCCCGCTTGGCATGAGGAACAAAGCCGTTCCACTTCATGGCCGGATTAACGCCGTCTTTGGGAAGCAGCCCAGTGTAGCCTTCCCGCTCGGGGACGCCGCCTGTCACGATCCATCCGATATTTCCAATGGTGTCAGCGCCGACGAGATTGATGCTGATGAGGTCCAGTCGGCTTCCCGCTTCCATCATCTGATGAACATTCATGGCCTGCATAAGATCGAAACTCGCGTCCATGGAGGTGCGCGCGCGCCAGCCCGCCCAGTGCAGGGAAACGGCGCCGGTCACCCCCGGCTTTAAGGCGGTGATGAGGCGGCCTTCGCCCGCTGCATAGAGCGTTCGCGTCAGGCTTTTTTTGCCCGCCTGAATAACGACGGATTTCTCAGTCAGCGGCAACTCTTTTTCGCCCCGTCGATACGTTTTTTTCACCGGATCGACGGTCTCGACGGCGAAGTCGGTGATGTCCGCGCGGCTCATCGTGGCGCCCCAGGCCGTGTGACCGTTGTGTCCCACCAAGGCTGCAGGAATGCCCGGCGAAAAAGCCCCGGCGATGTTGTATTCCGGGCATTTGACGTGCGCGAAAAACCAGAAGTTTGGGATCATGGTTCCGAGGTGCGGATCGTTGGCGAAAATCGGCCTGCCGCTATATGTCCGGTTTCCGGCCACGGCCCAGTTGTTGCTCGCGCCGCCCATCGGCCCGGTGTGAATACGACCCTGTATGAAGACGTTGTACATGTTAAAGCCATTGATGAACTCGACGCCCCGCAAGCGCGGCGCAAGGTCGCTGAAATATTCATACCCTTCTGCTTCGAGTGGATAATAGGGTGCAATGAGGTCCACGATTTTCGCGACGGGCACGCCTTTTTGCAAAGCCAAAATGGCGAAGGATTCCTCGTCGGCATTTTTGGACAGTATCCAGGCCATCAGTCCCAGAATCGAAGCCGAATCCATCGAGGTCCATTTCTCAAAAATAACTTTCTGTCTCCCAGGCGCCGAATAGGGCAGCGACAAGCACTTCTCGTTGGCTTTAACAAAGGCATTGATTCCGTCGGCGTAGGCTTCGAAAAGAGCGCGCCTTTCAGGGGATGTGTTTTTCAGAAGGCGTCGGCCCAGGCCGGGGAAATCCATCACCTTCAAAAAGGCGTCCACCTCAAGCATATCGATGGATACTTCCCGATCACCTTTTGGGATGAGCGCTTTTGGACCGGCGATCTTCGCAACTTCGCCGCGTGACAGATGACGAAACATGTCTATCTGAAAAAGTCGCGCCCCCGCTTGCGCGTAGCCCAAAGCGAAAAAAGCATCGTGGGCGTTTTTGGCGCGGATGTGCGGGATATAGCGTTCGTCGTAATCGATACGAACCGGGGCGCCGACGCCGGGTTGATCAAGGCTTTGCGGCCCGCATTCGGGGAAGCCGCGACCCACCAACACGCAGCCCGAAAAAATGAAACAGATCAGGGTGAAGGGAATCAGAGTGTATTTAATATTTTTCATTCGCATTCTATCCTTAATCGTGGGCCCTTTTCCTCTGATTCCGTCACCGTTGTGCGTTTGCATTTCGGAAAAACTGATCGCGGACTTTCGATCATGAAAGAGCCGAGCCAATTGGGACTGATCGCCCTGTTGACCAGCTGTGCATAGGGCACAACAACGCGCCCGTGCGCCGGATCGTAAATGATGACGGATTTCGACGACTTTTGATAACCGGCGATCACGGCGACGTGCCCGTCTTTTCCAAACATCAGCGCGGCCAGGATGGGTTTTTTTTCATCGATATGTTTAACAAGTTCGTCGAAGGGCAGGGGTCCGTGCCTGTATCCGCCTTTTATTTTGAATATGCCGCTCATGATGGAAGCCATTTCGCTGAGTTTGCCGGTGCGGTTGCATTCCGGCGAAGCCAGGCAGCACAAGCCGCGGCCCCCATTGCGCAGTTCGTATTCGTTCAAGACCTCGCAATCCTGGATGGGGAATCCTTTTGTATATTCCACGACCATGCCGATGGCCGCCGCCCAGCACCACACGTTGGTGTGTTGCGTGCGCAGCGGCATGAAAATTTCCATGCTATCGGTCCCTTGAGCCTGGGCGAAAGAACAGAGTAGCAAAACGAAAAGGAGACAAAAAACTACGGTTTTCACCTGGAGAAATGAGCGCATTTTGGGCACCTGTGTAAAAGAAATTTTGGATAAACACCACGGCGCATATTTAGCGCATAAAGCTCGTGAATGCCAGTAGATCCTCAGTCAGCCCTTGACTGATCCCGTCAGCATTCCGCCCACGAAGTATTTTCCTAAAAGAATATAGATAAGCAATGTGGGGATGGAAGCTAAAAGCGCGCCGGCCATCTGCGTGTTCCATTGGCTTATCATCGAACCCGAGAGGTTTTGCAGGGCAACGGTGACCGGCTGGATATTCGTGGAACTGCTCAGGGTTACGGCAAAGAGAAATTCGTTCCAAATATTCGTGAATTGCCATATGGAGACAACGACAAAGCTTGGCAAACTTACCGGCAGAAAAATATGCCAATAAATTCTCAAGATTCCCGCGCCATCGATTCGCCCGGCCTCAACAAGCTCGTCCGGGATTGTGGCGTAGTAGTTCCTGAATATCAAAGTGGTGATCGGTATGCCATAAACAACATGGACAACAATAAGCCCAGTGATGCTGTTATACAAACCCACCTGCTGCATAAATTTTACCAGGGGAATTAAAATGGATTGGTAGGGGATGAACATCCCAAAAAGCATAAGAGTAAACAAGGTGTTCGAGCCGGTAAACTTCCATTTGGAAAGGCAATAGCCGTTTATCGAGCCAATAAGGGAGGAGAGAATCGTCGCCGGTATGGCTAGCAAAAGGCTGTTGATCAACCCTGGCCAAAGCTTTGAAAACGCCGTTTTGAAACCGACGGCGGAAAAGTTATCAGGCAAAGCCCACATAGGTGAATCCTGCGCTTCGGCAAGGCTTTTTAACGAAGTTGTCATCATCACATATACGGGCATCACAAAAAGCAAGGCGAGGCACATCAGCAACAGGTAAATCGTTATTCTCCACAGGTGCGGCGTGATGGCCTTCATCGCACATCCATCTTTCGGCTGTATGCCAGGTAAGGAATGATTAGCAGGGCGACCATCATCAGCATCACAATGCCGATAGCCGCGCCCCTGGCAAAGTAATCGCCTCGAAAAGTGATCTCAAACATAAAAATCCCCGGCATGTCCGTTGCCTGTCCGGGACCGCCTTGAGTCATTACATAAACAAGGTCGAATATTTTCAGGGAGATATGCCCAAGAATCACAATGGCTCCGACGGTTACCGGCCATAGCTGGGGAAGGAGAATGTGCCGGAATATCTGGGCTTCGTTCGCCCCGTCTATTCTCGCCGCCTCCCGTACATCGTCGGAAATGCCTTTGAGCCCCGCAAGATATTGGGCCATGGTAAATCCCGCCATCTGCCAGATAGCGGCCAGGACAACGCATCCCAGCGCCATTTTCGGATGCGTGATCCATCCCCATTTTTCCGAATCAAAACCCAAAAAGGAAAATATGGAATTGATTCCGGAATTGGGATTCAGCATCCAGACCCAAACCGTGCCGGTCACAACAAAAGAAAGAGACATGGGAAACAGGAACAGGTTTCTAAAAAGAGTCTGCCCTCTTAATCTTCGATCCAGGAGTGATGCGATCAGCAAACCGAGAAAGAGGTTTCCCATCAAAAAGAACAGGGTGAATACCCCGGTATTTATCATATCGGCTCTGAATCTGGGGAGAGCCATTAAGGCTCCGTACTGCTTAAAGCCCACGAAATTATAATCCGGAGCAAGCCCTCTCCAATCCGTCAAGGAGATAAAGGCGCTCCATCCGATAAAGCCGTAAACAAAGATCAAAACAGCAATAATCGACGGGCCGAGAATCGCGGCGGAAATGATTTTTTCCTTGCGGGCCTTTATCAAATAATTCCAAGATCCTTTGCTTCGGCCTGGATGGCTTCAGCGGTTTTATCAATATCTTGTTCCGTCAGAAATACCGAGAGTTGAAAGTTCAGGCTGATCACAAAGGCTTCCCCCACGGCGGAACCGTGAGCGCAACTTGGGATCAGCTTGTCCTTTTTGAAATCCTCCATGATCTGCTTGGCTATGAGGTCAAAATTGTCCATCGGCACATCGGTCCTAGCCGGTATTGAGCCTTTCCTGGGATTAAAAACCGCCTGTCCTTCAGGCGAAGCTATAACCTTCAGAAACTTGAGGGTCGCCTCTTTGTTGGGAGCTTTGAGAGGCATTCCAAAGGTGTCGGTTATCACGAAAAACCTTCCGACCGTGCCGGGAGTGGGTACAGCATCGTAATCCTTGCCCGCGATCCAGTTGTTGGACTGGTAGTATCCTTTGGCCCAGTCACCCATAACATTCATCGCCGCTTTGCCTTGTAAAACCATTCCGCTCGCCTGGTCCCAGGTGAGTCCGGCATGGTCGGCATTGACGTACGGGAGGAGCTTTTTCAGGATGCCCAGTGCTTTTTTCACTCTGTCATCGGTCCAGGGTATTTTCCCCGCGAAAAGATCGAAATAAAATTGATCGCCGCCGGCAGCCACTAGAAGATTTTCAAAAAGATGAAGCACCGGCCATTTGTTTCTCGATGCCAATGACAGGGGAATCACACCGGCGGCTTTCAGTTTTTCACAGGCGTCGAAAAGTTCATCAATGGTTTCGGGAGGCTTTAGCCCGACTTTATCAAGAATCGCCTTGTTGTACCAAAGGGCGTTACCCCGGTGAACGTTTGACGGTATCGCGTAGATTTCGCCTTCATAGCTAACCATTTCAAGAAGCTTTTCGGGGAATTTATCCCGCCAGCCGTTATCATCAATGATTTTTGTGATCGGAGCCATGTGGCCCGCCTTGACCCAACCATCAATCAGTTCCGATCCGCCATGAACCTGAAATGTGCCCGGCGCGTCTCCGCCAAGCATTCTGATTTTCAAAACAGCTTTGGCGTTTGTGCCGGCGCCGCCTGCGACAGCAGCGTTGACGATTTTGATATCCTGGTTCTTTTCCTCGAAAAGCTTGATCAGTTCATTAAGCCCGTCAGCTTCACCACCGGCGGTCCACCAGGAAAAGATGACCAGTTCGGAGGTCGGCTTTTCTTCCACGGTTTTGTTTTGGCACCCAAAGGCAAAGGCCAAAAAGATAATCATACAAAACAGAAGCGCCACATGCTTATTCATTTTTGGCTCCTTTTAAAAACCTTATGCCATTTCTTATCGTCTTAAACCTTATTTCGCAGGCAGACTCCGCCCCGTTTCCGCGTCAAAAATCTTCACTTCATCGAGCTTTAGATAAAACTCCATTTTTTCTCTCACACTTATAGGGAAACCCGCAGGCAAAATCGCGGTTAACGAATGTTGTCCGGATTTTCCAGACACTACAACCGAAGATCCTAAAGGCTCCACCAATTCAATATCAATCGCCAGTTTTAAATAGTTTTCCGGATTTTCCGCCTGGAGCAGCAACTGCTCAGGGCGAAAGCCTAAAGTAATTTCTTTGCCTAATAGGTCGCTATCCAGCACGGCCTCGTCTTTTATCAGCACTTGAAAGGAACCGGCATCGGCAATTATTTTTCCATTTTCCTTTAACAACTTTGCTGGCGCAAAGTTCATCGCCGGGCTGCCTATAAATCCGGCCACGAAGGCATTCGCGGGGTGGCTATAGACCTCTTCAGGAGGCGCCACTTGCAAAATTTCACCGTTATTGATGATCGCAATCCTGCCGGCCAAGGTCATAGCCTCAACCTGATCGTGAGTAACATAAATAATGGTTGCCTGAAGCTTTTCGTGAAGCCTCTTGATTTCCCGCCTCATTTGAACCCGCAGTTTGGCGTCGAGATTGGACAGTGGCTCGTCAAAGAGAAAAACCTGGGGTTTGCGAACAATGGCTCGCCCCATCGCCACTCTTTGTCTTTGTCCTCCTGATAGCTGCGCCGGCTTGCGGCCCAGGAGGTCTCCAAGCTCCAGAATGGTCGCGGCGTCCATCACCCTTTTGTCGATTTCATTTTTTTTGTAACCATTCATACGCAGGCCAAAGGCCATGTTCTTGTATACGTTCATGTGCGGGTAAAGAGCATAGTTTTGAAATACCATGGCAATGTCCCGATCCTTGGGAGGAAGATGGCTTACATCTTTACCTCCTATTAGAACTTCGCCATGTGTGGCCTTCTCAAGACCGGCGACAATTCGAAGCAGAGTCGATTTGCCGCACCCCGACGGACCGACAAGAACAAGAAATTCCTTGTCTCCGATTTTCAGGGAGCAATCGTCGATGACGAGCGTGTCGCCGAAACTCTTGCTGATGTTTTGAAGCTCGACCTTTGCCATGAAAGTATGCCTAGAACTGGACGTTCATTGCGGCCTGCGCAACGCCCATGGACTCCGTTGCGTCAAGGTCGATTTTGTTTTTCAATACGGCGGCAGCCTTGCCGGGCATTAGCCCTCCGCCGAGCAGCGTGAAGGCCACGTGCTGATCGTACATGGCCCACTCGACTCCCGCATGTGCTTCCGTGCCCAGATAGGTCGAATCGTTGGTGTGCGTGCCGTCCAGGGTCATTCCCACGCCGATGATCGTTATCAATTTCACCGATTCGGCGAGGGCCAGCGACGCCTCCTGGTCGAAAAGCGCAAGGCCCGCGCCCTGCGCCGCCGCGCGCTCGTCCAGGTTGTCATACTGGTCGTGCATCCAGTTCAGCGACATCACCATCGTCTTGCTTTTGGATAATCCCGAGTAGTGGAATCCCGTATTGTACTGGTCGTGCTTGTCGCCGTCATCCGCCGTGAAAACCAGCGCGTTGTAGCGAAGGAACACCGGACGGATGTCGAAGCGCGCGCCGAGTTGCGCCGACGCGGCCAGGTAATCCACGTCCCGGTTGTCAAGCCCGCCATTTTTGTATTGTCCATATTGGCCGACCAGATCGAAATCCAGCCGGGTTCGTGGGCCGATGCCGCCGTGGGCGTTGAAAACAGCGCTCAAGATCCCTTTCGGCCTTCCGATTTCCGTTTTATCCCAACGAAAAAAAGTTCCCGGAGATAAACGCCAGCCCTTCGGGCATGTCCAATCCAGCCACAAGGCGAAGATATAATCGTCTTGCTCAAAATTGTTTTGCTCCGTCTGGTCTCCGTCGCTTGTCGCCGCAAAGCCTTCGTAAACAGTGTCCGGGACCTGCCCCGCCGCAAACGACAATCTTGCGGCGCTCCACTGCCAAAAGGTTTGCGCCAATCCCATGTGCCGGTCGATCACGAGATGGGTCGGATCGTGAAAGTACTGGTATCCCGTCTTGATGCCAAAGTGGCCGCCGGGGGTCAGAACTTCCCCCCAGACCAGCTTGTGCCGGACAACGGCGGTATTTTGTGAGTTGGGATCTTGGCCGTCCAGGTCGTTGCGGCTCCAGACGTTGTCGCCGATCTCAAGCTGATAGCGCAGCGTTATGTTGTTCATCGGCGTCCAGGTCAGTCCGGGGCGAAAGGTGGTGAGCATGTATCCGACGCTCTGTCCATTTTTCTCGTAAATGGGCTCGGTGCGGTCGAAATCGCTGTCGTTGGCCAGATAGAAATACGACTGGAAGAAAAGGTCGAAATCGGGCATGAGATCAGCTTCGCCTTCGGCATTTCCCTCGGCATGAACCGCGTCGCCGATGCCAAAAACGGCAACGAACAAAAAAATCCAAAGCGCAAGCCATCGGGGCAATCTTGTGAAAAAGCTCATTTCAAGCCCTCCAAAACCTGATCGTCATTAAAGAAGTAATCCCACTGGTCATCGCCGTCGTCGTCGTATGGCGGACGGATGCGTATGGAATGAATGCTCCCGGGATCGTCGTTTGACGGACGCCAGTAAAGAATGTGCCGTTTCGAATCGAACTGACACGTCCCGTCTGAAACGTATACGTAGAATCCGTCGACATATTGCAGCGGCGGAACAAAAATCTCCGTGGGCGCGCTGACTTCCCTGGCATCCATCTCCATCTCAAATTCGAGAAATGGCGTCGTCTTGTCGGTGTACTCCTCGAAATAATGCAAGGGCGAGTGGAAATGCATGCTTCGGATTCGACCGCTGGCAAATCGTGGAACCGTGCGCGAGTAAGCCTGCCAGGAGCGGGGTTGTTGATTGAAATCGAGCAACGAAAAATCCTCCCGATTCCAGCCTTCGCCGTTGGATGAGGTGTTTTCCGGCGAATAGCACCACAGAAAGCGATGGAGCAGCAGTTCCTCAAAAGCCTCGTAATAGGGATTGATGACCAGCGACGAAATAATGTAGTCCTGCTCAACCGATTTTTCGATGCCGCCGAAATTATAGTAGGTTCCGAACTCGCCCAGGCCCACGGGGGGATTCCCCAGGCTGAAAGCCGCGGGCTCTATGACTCCGGCAATATCATCAACGTAATGGCGATGCCTTTTTTCATCCTCGGTGAATTCTCTAGGCGGCACGTTCATGCCGAAGAATGGATAGATGTCCGTGTACCAGTGCGGCAGGAAAGCCACCTGGTCCAAACCCTCGGGCCGCGTCATCGTTTGTATCCATTGTCCGCTGATGCCCGTTTCCGGCAAGCCCAGGGTTTCTTCCAGAAAGATAATCGCATTCGGATCTTCTTCCTGAATCGCCTGGCCGACCATTGAAAGGAATGGCTGCAGATAGGTTTTGTTGAAAGCCGAGTTCATGCCGATGGCCGCGCTGATATCAGGAGCATAGGGCGACGAGATTTTTTCCATAAAGCCGGCTGCCGCCAACTGGTCCACGCTGCGCGGCAGAATGTCGTAATCGATCAGAATTTCCCGAAGCACCTGTGCCTGGGATTCGGGAACGCCCTGATCCACGTAACTTTGAAGCAGCGTATCCATGGCGTTCTCAACCATTTCGTCACTCAGAACGCCGCTCATGGATTTGGCGTCTTGCGCGAGCAGGGCATAGATTGCAAAGACGATATAGACGCCGGGTGGCTCGTTCATGATGTCGTAGCCGATGAGATTCGGATATTTGCCGACTCGCATGGCTATCTGCCGCCAGGCGTTGGCGTAGGACTCCTGCAAATAATCCTGAATATGAACGCCCTGGTGGAAATAATGAGGATAAACGTCGCGGCCCGCCAACATGGTGGCAAAGCAGCGGAGCACATCCACGGCGCCGAAAATATTGATTCCCCACATCGTGAAGGGAAGCACCGAAGAGGTGTTCGACCAGTTTGAGGCGTCCCAATACGGCAGTCCCCATTCGGGCCCGTTCACATCCTTTTCCGGCAGGCAAAGCTGCACCGCCCAGGCGGGTGCTCCGTCGCCCATGGTTTTGTTGTTGAATCCGTATAGCTCGGCCAGTTCGATCTCCCGTGGATCGACCAGGCTCATCATGTCTCGTCCGTCGTCGTACATGGCGAAGAGGTGACGTGAAAACCCGTCCTGGTGCATGTCCATCAGGCAGTAAATGCCGTATTTCTCCGCCTTGGCCACAACCTGCTCAATGTAGTCCAGATACTCGACGTCGTAGCTGCCCGAGCCGTAGGGCTCGACCGCTTCCCAGATGACCAGCAGGCGAATGGCGTTGAATCCCAGATCACGCATGATGGAAAAATGCTTGTCCAACTGGTCCAGGGGGGCCGGCTTGCCTACGTAGGAGATCGGATTGAACTCGGCGGGGACTTTCGTGCTGCCGCTGAAATTCACGCCGTTCAGGGTGAGATAGCGACCGTGGCCGTCCTTGAAAAAGGACTGATCCGTGCTGATCACCGTCATGGACTCTTCAAATTGATCGTCCATATCGTAATGATCGTCGCAGGCGGCGATGGCGAAAGCGACAAGCCCCATGAAAATGATAAGAAAAATTTTGCGCATCATTTCGCTCCCTCAATGACCGTGTCATTATGGAAGAAGTAATCCCAGGTATTGTTTTGATCCCCGTAGGGAGGATGAATGCGAATGCTGTGAACAGCCTCGGGATCGTCGTCAAAAGGCCACCAGTAAAGTATGTAGCGCTCGGGATCGTAGGCGCATCGACCGTCGGAAATGTGAACGTAGAAGCCTTCGTCGTAGTGCAGGGGCGGCACGAAAATCTCCGTGGCCGCGTCGGTTTCCTTAGCCCCGATTTCCAGGACGAATTCAAGATAGGGCGTGGGGGTGTTCGGGTGCGGCTCGAAATAATGAAGCGGCGAGTGAAAGTGCATGTGGCGTATGCGACCGCTGGTATGGCGCGCCACCGTCCGGGAATAGGCCTCCCATGACCGTGGTTTTTTCGCGAAATCCAGGATGGAGAAATCCTCTTTGTTCCATCCTTCACCGTTGATGGGTGTATTCTCCGGCGAATAACACCAGAGGAATCGATGCATCACAAGCTCGTCAAAGGCCTCGTAATAGGGATTGAGAATCGTGGACGAGACGATGTAATTTTCTTCGACGGATTTATCGATGCCGCCGAAGTTGAAGTATGTGCCGAATTCCCCAAAGACCACCGGGGCGGCGCCCAGGCCGAATTCGCTTGACGCAATCGCTTCTTCGATCATCGTGTGATAATCCCTGAAACGCACTTCATCGACGGTGAATTCCCGGGGAGGCGAATTGAAGCCGATGAAGGGATAGATATCCGTGTAGCCGTGCGGCGCGAAGGCGATCTGCCGCAATCCTTTCGGCGCGGTTAGGGGATAGGCCATGAAACCCGCCACGCCCTTGTCCGGCAGCAGAGCCCTGGCTTCCTCGATAAATATCACGGCGTCCGGATCCGCTTCCTGCAGAGCCAGGCCCACGCGTTGAAAGAATGGTTGAAGAGTTTCGCGATTGGTATTGATGTTCAGCCGCAGCACGGCGTCTGAGTCGGGCATGTAGGGAGAATCGACATCTTCCGGGATGAAGCCGGAGGCAAGAATATCTTCCACGCTATTGGGAATCAGATCGTAGTCGGCAAAAATTTCCCGCAGCATTTCAGCCTCGTCGGAGCCGAGGCCCTGATCCATCAGATCGGCGAGATAAGCGTCAAAGGCTCCTTGCACTTGATCGAAGCTCAGCGAATCTTTGCCTGAAGAGGTTAGAAGGTCCCATATAAGAACCTGCAAGGACAAGGCGATGTACATGCCGCCCGGCTCGTTCATGATGTCATAGCCGATCACGTTGGGATAATGGCCCACGCGCTCGGCCACCTGGACGAAAGCTCCGGCGTATGCATCCTGGAGATAATCTTTCACGTTCACGCCGTCGATGAGGTAGTCGGGGTAAAGCTTGTCGCCGGCGAACAGGGTGGCGTAGCAGCGGTTGAGATCGATGGATGTCCCCACGTTGATAAACCAGGTAGTGAAAGGCAAAATGTTCGATGTTTCGCGGGGATGGCCGGCCATGTTCAGGGGAAGCCCCCACTGGGGTCCGCCGACGTTTTTATTGGGCAGGCAAGCTTCAATAACCCAGCGCGGGGCGCCGTCTCCTCCGAGCCGGTTGTTGAAGCCGTGGCGGCTCGCCAGGGCGATTTCCGATTCGTCGGTTAGGCCCATAACATTTGTTCCGTCGTCGTAGAGCACGAAGAGATGTCGGGAGAACATATCCTGGTGCATATCGACGATAACGTAGATGCCGTATTCCTTGGCCCTGGACACCACCTGCTCGATATAATCCAGATATTCCGTATCGTATTGACCCCTGACTTCAGGCTCTATGGCTTCCCATATCACCAGCAGGCGTATGGAATTGAAGCCAAGGTCTCGAATAATGCGAAAATGCTTGTCCATCTCTTTGACTGCAAATGGCTTACCGACGTAGGAAATTGGGCTTGTCGTCGTGGGAACTTTGGCGCTGCCGCTGACGTTGATGCCGTTCAGAAAGGCGAAGCGCCCGTATTCATCTTTAAAAAAGGAATCCTGCGTGTGGAGCCTGGTGAGCGAATCGTCGTATTGATCGTCGATATCATAATCATCGTCGCACGCCGCCAGGCAAAGCAGCACGCAGGCGGCAAGAATCATTGAAACCGTTTTATCCATCGTCGAAGCGCTCCCAATGGTTTCACGAGTTCTCTTTTTAGATGAATCAAGCCCAATACTTAGGCATGTCTAGCAAAAATTGGTCGCTTCCACAACATTTAAGGGGCTTTGGTTGCATGATAACATGACAAATAAATCCGAATGAAGGACGTTGAGCCAGCGAGAAAAAGCGATGGCGCCGACCCTTCCATTGGAGGGATCAATGAAAAACTACCGAATGGGCGGGATAAGCAATTCGCAAAACTTGACCCACATGACTTCCGCGAAATTGTAAGAGTGAAATTTCCTGGATTACTCATGACAAATGGATTCGTGATTTGCGTTCCTTTGATTTACTCTTAGAAAAATTGTAATGTCTCGCCACTGACGCGAGATATTTTAAAAATTCCACTGCCCGATCCGTGAAAAATAAGAGGAAATGCCATGTTCCTAATGCGACTGCGTGTTTTGACTATGATTCTGGTTCTTATAACTCCCATGATTTTTGCGTGCGCGCCGAATGCCGGAAAAGACGGTGCGGCGGGTGGATCTGGCGCTGATGGCGTAGCGGGAATCCCAGGCGAGGACGGTGCCGGCAGCGGCAGTGCCCCGCAAAGCCCTTCCGTTTTAACTGCCGATGTGCAGAGTCCCTCCCGCATTGATCTGCATTGGGTGTTCAATACAGGAACAGAATTGGGTTTCAACGTTCAGCGCTCTGAAATTGAAGGCGAATGGGAGACCATCGCCGGGACCGCCGCCAACGTCATCATCTATCACGATGAATCCGTCGAATGCGAAAACACCTATTCCTATCGTGTTCTGGCCTACAACGATTATGGCGAGTCGGCGCCGTCCAGTGCGGCGGCTGCTACAGCCGATTTTTGTGAACTCGATGCCCCCGCGGACCTGACGGCCATCCTGGATGATGAACAAGACGACGGCTCGCAACGCTCCATTCTCCTTTCCTGGAGTCAAGGCGCAGGGGATTTGCCCGGCGTGCCGGCCAGCTATGAGATTTACCGCAAGACTTTCGATGCTTCCTGGTCGGGCACAGCACTGGCCACGCAGCCCGCCGATCAGACGACCTACACCGACGAAGACGCGGCTTGCGGCGGAACTTTTCAGTACCGCATCCGCGCGGCCAACGAAAACGACGTGAAGTCGGCTTTTTCCAACACATCCACGAGCCGGTCGGATGTGTGTCCTCTCGTCGATCCATCCAACCTCACGGCGACAATTGATCAGGCCGGAAGTATCGAGATCACCTGGGACATCAACGACCCGGACGCGACGGGCTATCTGGTCCAGCGCCGTGAACACGAGACGCGCGCCGACTGGGTCACCATTGCTGATTTACCGGAAGGTTCCACGAGCTATAGCGACGATGGCGCCGAGTGTGAAACGGCGGAGTATGATTACCGCCTTCGCGCTTACAACGGGGACAAGCAATCGGCTTGGATTGAGACATTGACGCCGGGCAGTTCTTTTTGCGTTGTGGATGCACCATCAGGGCTGCTGGTCGAAGCTGATAGCGATACCTCCATACAATTGACCTGGACGGATAATGCCAACAATGAAACCGGCTTTCGCATCTATCGCGACACGGCGTTAATCCACACGACGGTTGCCGACGCCCAAACATATCTGGACGAAGGGCGGATTTGTGAGACGGATTACGAATATTACGTAGAAGCCTTTAATTCCAATGTCGCGTCCAATCCATCCAACACCGACCGCACCTCGACTTCCTGGTGCCCGGTGGACGCCCCAACGGGATTGACAGCCTCGGCCACACAGGTTGGCAGCGTCAATCTTGCGTGGACTGATAATTCCAATGATGAAATGGGTTACTACGTGCAACGTAGCGAGACGGGTGATGACACTTGGTCCACCATCGCCACGCTGCCTTCCGATTCTTCGTCCCACCAGGATACGACGGCCACATGCGAAACCCAAAACTACGACTACCGAGTGCAAGCCTATGATCGCAACACTGTCTCTGACTGGTCCAATGTTGCGACCGGTTCATCGTATTGCACGGTGGAAGCACCGACGGGATTGTACGCGAATACGATCAGTCCAGAGGAAATCGAACTCAGTTGGGTAAACAATGCGGCCAATGCCACGGGCACACGTATCTTTCGCGAAGACGCGGAACTGACCACGCTTTCGTCGGATGCTACTTCCTATAATGACACGACCGTCGATTGTCAGACGCTTTATCGCTACACAATGACGGCCTACACGGCGAACGTGGAATCTAATCCTTCCAACACGGCTCCGGCGCAGACGGATTATTGCCCAATCAGTGCGCCCTTCAACGTGGCGACCGTGGGCGACGGCAACGAAGTGACAGTGAGTTGGGAGCACGATCTGCAATACGCGACGAGCTTTGATGTGCAGCGTCGGGTCGAAGGCGAAGGGACCTGGCAACTTCTGGATACAGTGGCCGCGCCTGATCTCAACGTTACGGACACGACGGTCGATTGTTATAAGAGCTACGATTACCGCGTGCTGGCCTATAACAGCAATGTTGGATCCGCATGGTCCGACCTCGCAACGGGTGCGGCGACAGGTTGCACGCCTGTAAGGCCGAGACCGGTGCTCATGTCGATCAGTCCAAATTCATACGTCGCCCTTTCAAGGGAATATTTGGATGATCCTCCCGATCCGCTGTACTCTCTTGCGATCACAGGCCAAGGGATCGCTGCGGATACGCAGGTGGAGGTAGGGGATTTCGTAATTAATTGCGACACGCAAGGGCAGGGAACGGGTTGTATGGCTGATGATTTTGGACAGTCGGAGAATTGCGCCACTAGTTGTGAAGCATCTATTCCCGCTGAAATCATGAAGCATGCCGGCGAGTATGTTGTTCGGCTTTATACTCCGGACCCGGTATGGGAAGGACTGAATACTTCTGTAGAAACAAAATTCTTCAACGTCGTCGCGCCGCAGCCCGTGATCGACAAAATCTGGCCCCGAGGTGTACTTCAATTGTTGGATAATTATGGAGCCCCCATCCCGCTCACAATCAACATGCGGATATGGGGACGTAACATGCTTGACAACGTGCAGGCCCGGCTCGGCCCGAATTTTGGTGAAGTGCTTTCCATCGTCACGGACCCGATCACTGGTGACCAGGAGATCGAAGCGCTTTTATCAACTAACGATCTTTATCCACGCGATGAGCCATACGAATTTGCCATGAGCAATCCTTCACCGGGAGGCGGAGAAAGAACGCAACAATTTGGTGTGAACCCGCGAATTGAAAATTGGGACGAGCTCACAACGGACATGAGGGGCACCAGACTGAGCGGACCACTCCCCCAATCGTGGCGACATGCTGGATCTCCAACGCAAATGCTCACCAATTCCGGTCTCGGATATAACGGTGGCGCACAATGGGTGGCATTGAGAGACCAGAAAGGGCGACTGCGGAAAAGGATTGCCACGGCAAATATAGGCGGCGCCATTCCTTTCTCCTTCGGAGAACAGGTAGATATTCAAGTGGCCGGTTCAATCGGCGCGACGCTTGCAATCTCTAAACGGCAAACGCTTTTGCGCGGTGACGGCACGTTCGGCGAAAAGACCGATCTGACCATGGGAGAAAAACCTAATGCGGTCGTTGCCGCGGACCTTGACGGCGACGGCACGCTGGACCTGGTCACGGCGAATAACCTTAGCGATGACATTTCCATCCGCCTGGGCACGGGGGGCGGTGCGTTCGGCGAAAAGACCGATCTGCCCATGGGAGATAACCCTCGTTCGGTCGCTGCCGCGGACCTTGACGGCGACGGCACACTGGACTTGGTCACGGCGAATGCCGATAGCGATGACATTTCCATCCGCCTGGGCACGGGGGGCGGTGCGTTCGGCGAAAAGACCGATCTGACCATGGGAGATAGCCCTTATGCGGTCGTTGCCGCAGACCTT
>Ga0307990_1000619_pt1 | contig 31204 bp, 37 predicted proteins | sample EllFjometagen129_FD_203168 | JGI IMG/M metagenome (GOLD analysis project Ga0307990, IMG submission 203168) | Marine microbial communities from Ellis Fjord, Antarctic Ocean - #129 | ecosystem: Environmental > Aquatic > Marine > Unclassified | place: Southern Ocean | collected 2014-10-08
CCAACCGGGAAGTGTGCCTTCAGGAAGCAACCAGGCGCCGGATTATGATGCTCTCGAGAAACTGGTTAGAGAAACCGTATTGGAAATACTGAAATCGCAATAATTCATCCATTTCAAATAAACCGTATATTAATTTAGTACAAGGAGTAAAAAAATGGCACAACAAGATCCTTCATTTATCGCCCTCGGTATGGTGGAAACCCGCGGCCTGGTTGGCGCAGTGGAAGCCGCTGATGCCATGGTCAAAGCAGCTAATGTGGTTCTGATTGGTTCAGAATATGTTGGTGGCGGATATGTGACCGTGATGGTCCGGGGCGACGTGGGCGCTGTTAAAGCGGCCACAGACGCTGGCGGCGCTGCCGCGAAACGGGTTGGGGAACTGGTATCAATCCATGTTATCCCGCGCCCCCACGAAAACGTGGAAATGGTGCTGCCGCAAAGTTCCAAGGGTAGCTTCGGCGGCCGTTCAGAATCTAAGAAGTAATCGGGGTTGCCTTGCAATCACCAGCACTTCTTGAGACCTTAAACCGCGCTGCGGAACTCTTTCACTGGGTTGCTGACCCGGAACCGCCCCCATTTAACAATCCGCCGGTAGGCAGATTAAAAGTGGGTGTCGATCTTGGAACAGCTTATATAACAATTGCTGTTCTCAATGAACAGAACCAGCCAGTAACCGGTGAGTATCAGTTTGCGCAGGTGGCGAGGGACGGTTTGGTAGTAGACTTTGTCGGAGCGGTCGATCTGGTCAGATCAATGAAAGACCGGATCGAGAGACGCATCGGCAGGGAACTGACCCATGCGGCCAGCGGCTATCCGCCTGGTGTACCTGCTGTGGAAGTTCAGTCTACAGCCCATGTGGTGGAAGCAGCTGATATGATCTGCACTGGTTTGGTTGATGAACCTACAGCTGCCAACGCTTTGGTAAAGCTCGAAAATGGCGTTATCGTTGATGTTGGTGGCGGTACGACCGGGATCGCCGTAGTGGAAAAAGGACAGGTTGTTTACACTGCGGATGAAGCGACCGGCGGGACACACTTATCACTCGTAATCGCCGGAGCTCATGACATCCCATTTGAGGATGCCGAAACCATGAAGGTCGACCCTGCAAATCAGCCAATTTTATTTCCAGTGATCAAACCTGTGCTGGAGAAAGTGGCAAGCATCGTGGCCAGGCATATTGAGGGATTTCAGGTCCCGGAAATTGCCCTGGTGGGTGGTACAAGTGCTTTTTATCGGGCGGCAGAAGTGATTGAGGAGTATACCGGTATCCCAACCTGGGTGCCCCCTCATCCCGCTTTGGTCACACCGATTGGCTTGGCAATAAATAACAACCCCGAGGATTAATGGTGCTCATCCACAATGGATGATTCCGGCAGATCCAAAAAGGAGATCGTATGGTAAAACAAGATTTTTCATTACGTGTATATTGTTACCTGAACCGCATGCAGTCCGAGGTGGCAGCCTTTGTCGGCACCATCACCCAGGGAGACCTACCTATTGAGGGTATGGCATCTCTGTATGTTGAAATGGCGCCTGGAAATGAGGTCTTTCGCACTGTTGATATTGCGGTGAAGGCCACAGAAGCCAAACCTGGCGCACAGGTAGTAGAGCGTGAGTTTGGTATGTTCGAGGTCCACTCCATGAACCAGGCAGCGGTGCTGGAATCTGGCGCAATCGTTCTGGATCGCTTGGGATTGGTAATAGAGGACCGCATTAAACCGAGCGTGTACTCTTCCAATCTGATCACCCGGGTAGATCCTTACCAGGCCCAGCTGTTAAACCGCTGGCGCCGTGGGTCCATGCTGGTACCTGGGGAAACTCTCTTCGTATTGGAAGTGGCCCCCGCAGCCTACATCATGCTGGCAGCCAATGAAGCTGAGAAAAAAGCCAATGTGAAGGTCATTCATATTGCTTCCGTCGGACGCTTTGGCCGGTTGTGGATGTCAGGCACCGAAGCGGAGATGGAAACTGCCCGCGAAGCAGCCATCCAGGCCATAGAAAATGTGGAAGGTATTGCTGGTAAATAACCTGAAGAATTAGGAGTCATCCTATGCCCAAAATTTTTTATACTGAAAGGGATATTGAGGATCTCTACCATAGTGGCGTGACCACCCTTGTTGTAAATGATGATGTGGTGGTCACTGATCTTGGCAGGGAATCTGCTCGTAAACTGGGTGTTGAAATGCTTAAGGAAAATGATCAACCCTCAAGCGCGCCCATACGTCCCTATATTACTGAGAAAAAATCTCCCAGCGCAGCGCCATCCCTTCCCGCGATGCCAGTGCCGGCCCCAACCCGGACTGCCCTGGAAGACCGTGTAATCTCCTCTGTTCAAGCCAAGGTTGGTGATACGGTTGACCCTGGTTTACTGAAAACCATCATCCAGCGAGTGTTGAAAAGTGTAGGAGGCAGTTAAGATGCTTTTTGGCCGCGTACGGGGAACCGCAGTTGCTTCAGTAAAATATCAAGACATGACCGGAATGAAACTGTTGATAATTGAACCCCTTAACAAACATCTCGAGCCAACTGGTCCCTTGCAGGTTGCTGTGGATGTGGTTCAGGCTGGTCCGGGAGACCTGTGTGTTATGGTCCGCTCCCGGGAAGCAGCTCTGGCGATGGACATCCATACTTTTGTGCCGGTTGACCTGGCTCTTATTGGTATTGTTGATGAGCTGGTTGTACAACCAGATGATCAATTTGATGTCACTCTGAAAAAAGGATCGGTGAAATACACATGATCCTCGGCAAAGTAACTGGAACGGTGGTGACAACTATCAGCCACCCTCATTATAAGAACCGCCGTATGCTGGTCGTTCAACCTCTGACACTCCCTGGTGACCCCCCGGAGGGAGATTTTGTCGCCCTGGATAATTCTCAAGCGGGAATTGGCGATACTGTCTTGGTGAACCGGGAAGGCAATGGCGCCCGTCAGATACTGAACAATCCCGATGCTTGTGTGATCTCTGTGATCGTGGGAATTGTGGATTCTCTTTATATTTCCGAATTGGAGTGAGCTGCTAAAATGAGAACACCTATCATCGCTGGTAACTGGAAGATGAATAAAACAGAAGCAGAGGCGCTTAGCCTTGTTCGCGTTTTAATGCAGTGGGTGAGATCTTATTCTGGTGTTGAAGTTCTGATTTGCCCCCCATTCACTTCCTTATCCACCCTTTATAAATTATTGGTTAGCTCACCGATCCAATTGGGGGCCCAAAATATTTCTGACCAGACTTCTGGGGCCTATACCGGGGAAATTTCTGGAACGATGGCCGCGGAATTTTGCACTCATGTCATTCTCGGTCACAGTGAACGCCGGGCTTATTATGGTGAAGAAAACGCTTTAATCAACCGGAAACTTCAAGCGGCGATCTCTGCCGATTTGATCCCTGTTCTGTGTGTAGGAGAAGTGCTGACTGAGCGAGATGCGGGGAAAGCAGCCAGAGTGATCAATACTCAACTCCGGGAAGGTTTGGCTGGAATTTATCTAGAAGATTCAGCCAAGATGATCATTGCCTATGAACCAGTCTGGGCCATTGGGACCGGTAGATCTGCTTCAGCGAATGAAATCTCTGACTTGATTGCCTCTGTAATTCGCCCCTCCCTGGCTGGGTTGTGGGGAGATAAGATCAGCCAAGAAATTCGTGTTTTATATGGGGGTTCTGTAAATTCTGCAAACGCTGGTGGATTCTTCAACACAGCTGAAGTTGACGGAGCCCTGGTCGGAGGGGCAAGTTTAACGGCTGAAAAATTCCTCGGTATTATTGAGAAAACCCAATAAATCGTATAAAAATTTTAAAATAGTTCTCCAGTAGGGTGGCTTTTATCCTCCAACCCACAGGTCAATAGTCCTGCGGGGTTTTGCTGTAGGAATTTTCATTTCATGGATGGTAAAATCCAAAATATACTAATTCATATCAAGTATTGTGGAGAAACCTGATGGATAAAGAATTTGAATTGAATTTAAAGAAATATGCTGACCTGGTCATTAAAGTGGGTTTGAATTTGCAACCCGGACAGAAATTGATCATGCAGCATCTCAGAAATGATGGTGTGCCAATTCAAGCCGCTCCGCTGATCCGGATGGTGGCTGAAAGCGCTTATCAAGCTGGCGCTCGCTTGGTGGATATACAGTGGCGGGACGACGAGATCACTCTCTCCCGTTTTAAATATGCACCCAGGGATTCCTTCGAAGAATTCCCAGTTTGGCAGGCTAAGGGAATTCAGGATATTGTGGAAGAAGGGGGTGCTTTGTTAACTGTTTCTTCGATCGATCCAGATCTGATGGAAGGTCAGGATCCAGAATTGGTTGATCAACGGCAGCGGGCGTTCCTGAATCATTGGAAGCCGATCAGCGCCTACATTGGAAAGAATTCCATGAATTGGAACTTATTTTCAATTCCTATTGATGGTTGGGCCAGGAAGGTCTTTCCGAATCTACCAGTTGAAGAGCAAATGCCAGCACTGTGGGACGCCATATTCAAGATTTGCCGGGTGTATGAGGAAGATCCCATAGCAGCCTGGGAGACTCACCTGGCTAATTTGAAAAAACATGGTGACTACCTGAATGATAAATCTTACCGAAAATTACATTACACTGCCCCCGGTACGGACCTCTGGCTCACCCTACCAGAAGGACATATTTGGCGGTCTGCAGGATTTAAATCGCAAACTGGAATACCTTTTACTGCAAATATACCTACTGAAGAAGTATTCACCTTGCCGGACAGGCGCTATACAGAAGGAACTGTGAGATCTGCCCGGCCGCTGGTCTATTCGGGTAGTGTGATCGATAACTTCAATTTGACTTTCAAAGAAGGCAAAGTTGTTGATTTCTCTGCGGAGCAGGGAGAGAGTACCCTGAAAAAATTGCTCTTAACAGATGAAGGAGCCAGCATGCTGGGAGAAGTAGCCCTAGTGCCCAACAGCTCCCCGATCTCTCAGTCCGGTTTGCTGTTTTATAACACACTGTTGGATGAAAATGCGTCCTGCCACTTAGCATTAGGAAGCGCTTATCGCTTCAGCCTTGATGGCGGTGAAAAACTCTCCCTGGAGGATTTCAGAGCTCAGGGGGGCAATTCCAGTTTGGTACATTCTGACTTTATGATGGGTTCTGGAGAGTTGAATATTGATGGAGCCTTTGAAAATGGCGATGTAGAACCTGTTTTACAGGCAGGAGAATGGGCTTTTTAGGATCAATTTACAAATACCCAAAGGTATAAACTTAATGGAGGAGATATGGGAAAAAACCTGTTAACCCAGGAGATGAAAGCCTTGCGTCCGGATCTTGGCGAGGCGGTTTCAATTCTCGAAGGAAAAGCGCCTTACGGAGCAGTAACGCTGTCCTCCAGGGAATTTACTCGTTACCTGGTCGATAATAACCAGGAAAGAGTGATGCCGGGTGAACCGACAGCCGGTGTGATATTGACAGCCTTTGATGGCCATACCATGCGAGAAAAGGGTGTCGGGGGATTCCATCGGGATGAACTGCTCAAAGGGGCAAAAGATTTTGTATCCGGGGTCAATTTTGAAAAGAATGGAAAACTGGATCCAGGTAAGGAAAGAGTTGAGGATTTTCAAACTGAAATGGAGCATGATCCTGCCCAGGTATCCACTCTGGATAAATTGGATTATCTAAGAGAAATGAATCAACGGGTGAAGAACATTGATACCAGGATCGTCAATGCCCGGGTCAGTTTCCTGGAGATGCGAGAAAAAACCGTTTACCGTAACCGGGCTGTGGATCTTGCCCAGGATGTTCAGCGGGTCCATATGTCTATCATGGTTACAGCAATGGGAGAGAAAGGGGTTGTAATTGACTGGACCTCCAAATGTGGTACAGCCGGTTTGGAGATTTTAACTTTCAGTGATGAAGAATTGGAAAAACTGGTGAAGAATGCGGTTGGACTGCTAGATGCGGGCCGAATTGAGCCGGGAGAATATACTGTCGTAACCGCGCCGGGTGTTTCCGGTGTGATCGCCCATGAATCCTTTGGCCATGGGGTCGAGGCGGATATGTTTGTCAAAGAACGGGCCAAGGCAGCCAATTATATTGGTAAACGAGTGGGGTCTGAGTTGGTGAATATTTATGATGATCCCGGTTATCCGGGAGCATTTGGTTCCTATTTCTTCGATGATGAAGGACTGCTCTCAAATCCCACTGAGATTGTAAAGGACGGCATATTTGTGCGAGGTATTACAGATTTCTTCTCCGCCACAAAATTAGGCATTGAACGTTCTCCCAATGGACGCAGGCAGGATTTCACACGCAAAGTCTATCCCAGAATGACAAACACATTCTTTGGGTCTGGCGATATCTCATTGGATGAACTGATCGGCCAAGTGGATGATGGAATTTATATACCGAAAGTTTCATCAGGTATGGAGGATCCCAAGGGTTGGGGGATCCAGGTTTCTGGCCATTATGGTTTTGAAATTAAAAACGGGATCCTGACAGATAAGATGTACGCTCCGGTTGGCCTCACAGGCTATGTGCCTGATGTTCTGGAAAGCATCTCCGCTGTATCCAATGATTTTGGTCTCAGCGGTGGTTCTTGCGGAAAAGGCACCAAAGAAACTGTCCCAGTCACTGATGGCGGTCCCCATCTTTTGATGAAAGTGAGGTTAGGCTGATGTTAGGAATAATTCAAAAAGCGTTAAATGACAATCCAGTGATCAAAGCCTGGATAATTCGCCACGAGACGACTCACGGTTTCCAGCAATACGAGCTGAAGACGTCGACGGAATCCCAGCGCGAAATCAATTCCGAATTGTATACGGTAGATGTTCTATGTGATTCCAAGAATGATGAAGGAAAACCCGGCAGCGGATTAGGTAGAGTATCCCTTCTGCCTGGGGATAATATCAGCAGCGCCTTGGAAAAAGCAATATTAACTGCTCAATTGGTTCATAATGAACCATACGATTTCGCAGAACCAACTTCAATTCCGGAGATCGAACTTGCGGACAGAGATTATCTCAAAGACCCGTCTGGAAAAATCCAGGGAGTGATAAATACTCTCAAGGAGACTACGGCATCTTTTCCACATGTTAGATTGACAGCCGCAGAATGTTTTGGACAGGAAAAAACCACCCATCTAATAAGCAGTAAGGGAATTGACGCAACTCAAAATGATACCCAAGTTTATCTGCAGTGGGTATATATTGGTGGGACAGGAGATGATGAAGTAGAGACCTTTGCGGAGATTTACAGACGTCGGATCGCGGACCTGGATCTTCTAGATGAAGCCGCCCTCCGGGCCCAGTATACGTCGGACCTGTTGGAAGCAGAAAGTCCTCCATCATATACCGGTCCGATCTATGTTCAAGGGCCGACATTGGCGGTAATGATTGCCGGAGAAATGTTAGCAGGCAGTTTGATCCAAACCTTGTCATCCGCCGCCTTGAAATACAGTGGGGAGACACCCTGGGAAATCGGAAAATCAATTTTCAGGGAAGAAGTAAAAGGGGATGATCTCCATATATGGGCGAATCGTCAGCTGCCGTATGGCATTCCATCCAGCGCTTTTGATAACGAAGGTATCCCAGCTCAGCGGATTGCTTTGATCAAGGATAATAAACTGGCGGCGTATATCGCAGATCAGCGTTTTGCAGATTATCTGGAGATGAATCCCAGTGGAGATTTTGGCAGCATCGAAATTCCAGCCGGGAGCATTACTCAGGCAGAGCTTCAAACTGGACCTCATATTGAGATTGCTGAGTACTCCTGGTTCAACCCAAGTCCAGTCACTGGAGATTTTGCATGTGAAATTCGGTTAGGATATATAGTAGAAGACGGGAAAAGAAAACCCTTTAAGGGAGGAATGCTGGTAGGCAACTTACTGGATGCCCTGTCAGATATGCGTTGGTCAAAGGAAACCGGATTTTTTGGTAATTACCTGGGACCTACAGCAGCCATTTTCAATAACCTTAAAGTAGTAGGTTAGGTTCCAACCAGATTAAAAATGATGAATTTATCAGAGATTGCCCGGGGCGTGTTTCAAACCCAACTGCATGCTATGCAGCTGCATCTGGACGGTTGTATCGAGGGAAAGGATTCTATTCACTTACATGACCTTCGTGTGGCCAACCGCCGGACCCGGGCAGCTCTGACTGAATTTAAAAAATTACTTCCGGAAGAAATCTGTCAGCGGTACCAGCAGGACTTTCGCTGGATTCACAATGTGACAGGTCCAGTCAGGGACCTGGATGTAGTTCTGGCTCAATATCAGAATATAAGAAAAGAGATTCCGAAATCCTGGCGGCCATACGTAAAAAATCTTCAGGCGCTGCTCGACGAAAAACGATTCGTTGCTCAGGCTGAGTTATCAACGATCCTTCAATCTGACAGGCTACGTGCGATATTAGAATCCTGGTCTGTTTTGTTGTTAGAAGGAGGAATCACTGAAGGTACACCGCTATCAATGGAAAATGCCAAAGAATATGGCAGCCTTCGGATCGTTAAACGCTATCGTCGACTGCAAAATAAGGGTCAAGACCTGAACAAAAATTCACCAGCAGCAGATTACCATGACTATCGCATCAAGGTAAAGAAATTACGTTATTTGATGGAGTTTTTCCGCCCGGCGATGGATCAGGAGGAGTTCGAAAAGATCCGCGCCAATCTAAAGACTGTCCAGGACACTTTTGGTATATTTCAGGATACCGAGATCCAGGTTCTAAATCTAAGGGAAATGGCTGCAGAGATATTTGAACAGGGGTCTACAGTGGAAACATTATTGGTCCTGGGCCAATTGCTAGGAATACTCGAAAAACGTTTGTCCCAGGCAAGGAAGAAATGCCTAAAACATGCACGCTGGTTAATCTCGGAAGCCAGTGCTCGTTCCTTCCAGAGCTGTTTCCAATATCCCGTTGATTAAGGATCCATCAACCAAATTACCCACCTGTTCACGTTTATCAGCTCAAACGCCTGTCCTCGGGCGTTTTTAATATTCCCTCGATGGTATTCTGGAAATTTGAATTGCCCCGAGGTAGGGGCTATGAGCAATCGCGAGGAGAGAAGGGGTCCCAACACCAGAAAGTCACAATTTCGTGGGACTGACGCCCTATATTAGGATAAGAATTTAGTATGTGATCGAGACCGCCGCAGAAAGGTTTTTTGAGATCAACAAACAACTTAAGGTGTTGGACGTTAGTGTAAATTGGATTATGGTACACTCCACCTCATGCTCAAACAGATAAACTGGAAAACTTTTCCCCGCGATTTATTGATCGCGCAGCTTGGATATGCTTTATATGGACTGTCGATTGCTTTAATCATTCAGGCAGGGTTGGGTACTGGCCCTTGGGCGGTATTGGCGGTTGCGCTTGCTGATATTTTTGGCACAACTCCTGGAATGATGCTTATTGCAACAGGAGTTGTTATTCTGCTAGGCGCAATCTTGCTAAAAGAAAAGATTGGCTGGGCTACTCTGGGTAATATACTCTTCATTGGTCCCTGGACAGATCTTTTTATTTATCTCCTTCCATCCCTGGAAGGAAATCTCTGGTTACAAATTCCGGGTATGCTGATCGCTGTTCTCCTTTCCGGGATCGCCACTGCCGTATATATCAGTGCTAATGGCGGGGCGGGCCCCCGGGATAGTTTAATGTTGGCTGTTTCCCGTACCACGGGGCAGAGTGTTCAACTATCAAGAGGAGTTATTGAGGTTTTGGTAGTGATCCTGGGATGGATATTGAAAGGTCCGGTGGGGGTTGGCACCCTGGCATTTGCATTGTTAATTGGACCGTTGGTTCAAGTTTTTTTTAAGCTACTTAAAGTTAAACCAAATACAGAGGATCCGGAGAATGCATGACCGTTCCGCTCATCATATATAATTCCTCAGCATTAATATTGGCAGCGGGTTTATTATTTCTTCTTTATCGCCATCAAACTGAACGGGTTGTTGAGAGATCTATTCTATTGATCATTGTGGAATTGAGTTTTCTTCTTTTGGGAGCAATTCTCTTCCCAATGGATGGCTTCGGCCGGATCCAGCTTATGGTTTGGGGGATATTTGTCCATTTCCCCGCTTATTTGATTAGCAATATAGTGCTTCTCCGCAGCCAGAAAAAGGTATATACGTCCATCCTGATTGGTATATTCGCTCTGATCCTTTTAATCTTGGTTGATGCTTTTCTGATAGAACCACACAGCCTGGAGGTAACCAGGATAACCCTGTCTTCTGAAAAGATCACTGAACCTGTCACTGTGGCCCTGCTGGCAGATATCCAAACGGACTCACCTGGCTCTTATGAAGAACAACTATTGGATCTGGTGGAAGCAGAAGATCCTGATTTGATCTTGCTGGCTGGAGATTATCTGCAAATCAAAGATCCTGATCAATATCGGGCTTCAGTAAAAATATTGAATTCACTATTGGTGGAAGCTGATCTATCACCTTTGCTGGGATCTGTAGCAGTTCGGGGAAATGTCGATTGGAATGGATGGGAAGATATTTTTCAAGACCTTGAGGTTATTATTGTGGAAGAAACCGAAATGTTTGATCTGGGTCCAATAGCGATCACGGGATTGGATTGGCTGGACTCAGAAAATCCAGCTTTGGAGGTGCCCGGTGTCGCAAAATACCATATTGTGTTGGGGCATTCTCCCAATTACAGCCTAGGTTCAATCGATGGTGATTTGCTGTTGGCCGGTCATACTCATGGAGGCCAGGTTCAGCTGCCAGGAATTGGTCCCCTTATGACCTTATCGGCTGTTTCCCGGAGCTGGGCATCGGGCCTAACTGAAATCCACCTTGGCTAGTTTTTGCTTGTATCACGAGGGATCGGTTTGGAGAGAGGACATGCTCCCCGTTTGCGATTTTTCTGCCATCCTGAAGTGGTTATTATCGAACTCTTACCCCAAGAGAACGATTAATTAATAATTATTTATTTTCCTGTTATCCTATAATCAATAGAATGGAGTAAAGTGATGTCGGACCCAAAAGTACCAGGCTGGTCGTTTAACAAAAATAAAGAAGGAACTTTGTTGGTATCCTCAGTCCTGATAGTTATGTCTTTTACTGGTTTATTGATATGGCCAGGATGGCTGTGGGGCATTTCCTTTGGGATCGTTCTTATATTGTGGTGTATTCTATTATATTTTTTCCGTGACCCCGACCGGGTGTTGAGCCGTTCCCTCAATTCTTTTTACAGCCCGGGAGACGGAGTTGTCAGTGATATAGAATTGGTAACGGAAGTTGATTATCTCAAAAAGGAATTTATACGGATCGGGATCTTTTTATCCATCTTTGACGTTCATGTTCAGCGAGCTCCAATACCAGGGAAAGTTAATTTTGTTACCCATCAGGCTGGTAAGAATCACCCTGCTTATACTCCAGCAGCATCTTATGAAAATGATCAGATTATTATGGGACTGGATACTGAATATGGAAAAATAATGGTAAAACAGATCTCCGGCATCCTGGCACGGAAATGTTATAACTATGCCAAACTTGGAGACCAGATCCAATCCGGACAGCGTTACGGTTTGATCAAATTCGGATCGAGAGTTGAATTGTATTTACCCCTTGGTACAAAGGTCCTATGTTCCGTGGGAGAGAAAGTAAAAGGTGGGATTACCGTGCTGGCTGAGATTGCTGATGAGTAAGTACTTTAAGAATAATGATATTGGTAAATATTTACCAAATTATATAACCTTTTTATCTCTCGGATTTGGTATGGTTTCGATCATCCTGTCTGCCCGGGAGTATATTTTTTTGGCCGGATCATTTATCGTGGTCGCTTCTATCCTAGACTCCCTGGATGGATATTCTGCCAGAAAGCTAAGCCTGGAATCTTATTTTGGGTTACAGTTGGATTCATTAACGGATATGGTTTGTTTTGGTGTTGCTCCGATCGTGCTTATTTCACAGTATCTTCATTTGCAAAACAGATTTACTTTCTGGTTGCTGCCTGTGTTTCTTATCGATATTTGGGCAGGGGCCTTCCGATTGGCCAGATTTAACCTCCAACCACCTAAAGAGAGTTCCAAAGGTAGTTCATTGGGAATGACGATCTCAGCGGCAGGTGTGATTTTAGCGTTGATGATCTTGTCTGATATCTCCCAGGCATATTTTTCATTTCCGGTTTTAGTAGTCATTCTCATGATTTTACTCTTGAGTTTCTTAAAGATCAGTAGAGTAATGTTTCCACCGTTTTCCTGGTTTATTCCTCATCCTGCTTTCTATGTTGTGTATTTGATATTCGCTGTGATCCTGACATATGTATCTTCGGTCTTTGCGGCAGCCTGGTTCCTCTGGCTTTGTGTTGTTGCTGCATCAATTTGTAGACACCTGTTCCTGGTTGTGAGTCAAGAAAAAGTAATTCTCTAATCATTGGAATTATTTGGATAAAAATATGATTAATAAGATCAGCGGGGCCTTTCTGTATCTTTTTTCGGTTCTGGTTTACCGGACCTGCCGGTTCACAATCCACGGTCTTGATCAAATAAAGGTTTATCAAGATCTTGATGTTCCATTAATTATTACCAGCTGGCATGGTATGACCATGATGGTGGCTGGTTTCTTAAGGAAAGTTTTGGATATCTCAAAATTTTCGGTTATTGTTCCAGATGATTATCGGGGTGATGCTCTGACAATATTTGCAGACCATCTTGGTGTTGAATCTATAAAAGTGAATCTTTCCGGAGATTCTACTTTTGGCGCGGGTAGAAAAATAGTTAGTTTAGTAAGAAAGATGACCGCTGGAAAAAGTTTTCTAATTCACCCTGATGGGCCGGAAGGGCCAGCATACAAAGTTAAACCGGGATTGTCATTTATCGCTCAGAAGACTGGTGCTGCTATCCTGCCCCTGGGCTGCTACTGCCGCAACGCCTACCATATTAATCGCTGGGACCGCTACACACTGCCGCTTCCATTCAGTAAGGTTCAAGTCCAGCTTGGAAATTTAATAACAATCCCAGAAGATCAAAAAGATTTGGAGCCGATTAACAACGAGATTGAGGTAATTCTTAACCACTTGACAATTCAGGCTTCTGCCAAATATTATCAGGAATGATGATCACTGAATTCCTACGGCATCTCATTAATCTATTAGAAAAGGGCACTAATAAAGCATTAGTATTAATATGAAAACATTAGTGATCGTCCGCCATGCTAAATCCAGCTGGGAAAATGCTGGTTTATCCGATCATCAGCGCCCGCTTTCTAAACGGGGCCTTAAAGAAGCCCCAATTATGGGCGCCCGCCTTGCGGGATGGGGTCCACCGGTGGACAGGGTCATTTCTAGTTCTGCTGCCAGGGCATTGACCACTGCTGAGCTTATCATCCAGGAAATGGGTTTACCCTGGGATGAGATCCAGATCGATGACGCGCTTTATCACGCAACAGAAGAAGATATGATAGACCTGATCAACGAACAGGATGATTACCTGGATGGCTTGATGCTATTTGGCCACAACCCCGGGATGACTTATTTGGTGAATGATCTATCTGATTTGGACCTGGATAATTTGCCCACTTGTGGTGTGGCTGTGCTCCAATTTGATGTGAACAGCTGGGCTGAGATTGGAGAAAAGGTCGCAACCTCGGCTGAATTTGATTTTCCGAAAAATAACAAATGATCCCTGAGCTGAATTGGAGCGGCTGGAAATGACGGATCTCTTGAAAATTCCTTATATAACAACCCAGCAAATGATTGAAGTAGACCGGTTAATGGTCGATGTATATGGCATTCAGCTGGTCCAAATGATGGAAGTTGCTGGGCACCATCTGGCAGTATTGGCAGTGGAACGATTTCTAGAAAGGAATCCAGGAAATAAAAATATTGTTATTTTGGCGGGCAGCGGTGGAAATGGGGGAGGAGCGATGGTTTCAGCCCGTAATTTGCATAATTGGGGAGCTGCGGTGAACGTTTTCTTAACCAAACCGGTGAATGAATTTTCTGGTGTGATCCGGGAACAGGGCAAGATCCTGCAAAACATGGACCTGGAACTGAGCCCAGCCATCGATCTGGAAGATGTTTCAGCTGCAGATTTGATAATCGATGGGATCATCGGCTACAGCTTGCAAGGCGCTCCCCGTGGTGCAGCTGGAAAAATGATCAACTGGGCCAATGCCCAGAATATTCCCATCCTCTCTCTCGATGTGCCATCAGGCCTTGATGCGGGAACAGGGGAAGTCCTTTCACCAGCTATTGAAGCAGATGTGACCATGACCCTGGCATTACCCAAAATTGGCCTGAAATCCCCTGCTAATCCTGTCGTGGGAGAGCTTTACCTGGCGGATATTGGCGTACCCTCGGCTCTGTATGAACACCCAACGCTTGAATTGCAGGTGGGAACGATCTTTCAGAAGGATCAGATCATCCGGTTAGGGTGAAATTGATAAACTCAATATTGAGGATTATGCGCTGGGAAAATTTTCAGACCCATCCGGAATCTTGATTTCTGGTTATCTCTTCTAATCCAATTGACACGTAAGGAAATTATTCGCACTAAAGAAACTATGACCCACTGCCACACTATCCTGGAAGCGTTACGACAAAGAGGTTACCGCATTACTCCCCAGCGGGAGATGATCATTCAGGCGGTTACCCACAGCCCGCGCCACATCACTGCTGAAGAAGTAGCTGAACAACTGAGAGTCCACACCAGGGCAATAAATATTGCTACTGTGTACCGGACCTTGGATCTGCTCTGGCAGGAGGGATTTGCCTGCCGAAATGATCTCAGTGAGGGCAAAATCGTTTATGCCACATTCCAGCATGGTCCGCATATTCACCTGGTATGTCGGAAATGCAACAAGGTGATTGATGCTAATGCTGAAATTCTGAATTCGTTGGGTAAGGATCTGCAAAGTAAATACAATTTCAAATCTGATCTGGGTCATTTTTCGATTTCTGTCTTTACTCAGACTGCCAGGATTAAGGCAGAAATATGTAAGAATGAGACTTCTAATCAACTCAGTAATAACAGGAGAATTCCATGAATTATTCACCAGCACCACTCCATATCCCTGATGGTTTCCTTACTATTGTGGTTTCGTTGATCTTTTGGTTGATCACTATAGGAATGGTTAGCTTAGCGGTTTCAAAAACCAATCGCAGTCTGGGTGAAAAACAAATACCCATAATGGGTGTGATGGCAGCATTCATTTTTGCAGCCCAGATGTTAAATTTCCCCATAGCGGGCGGAACATCCGGCCATTTCCTGGGTGGTACCTTAGCGGCCATTGTGCTTGGGCCCTGGGCTGGGATCTTGGTGATGACCGCCGTGGTCGGTATTCAGGCTTTGTTATTTCAGGATGGCGGTTTATTGGTCATGGGTGCCAATATCTTTAATATGGGGATACTGACGGCGGTGATCGGGTATGGTTTATACCGTATGGTCCTCCATCAGAAGAGAGGTATCCGTCTGGCGGTAGCGGGTGGAGGGGCCTGGATTGCAACTATGGCAGCTGCATTAATCGCTTCTCTCCAGCTTTGGTTGAGTGGTACAACACGGTTAGAAATTGTCCTGCCAGCAATGCTTGGCGTACATGCGTTGATAGGTTTAGGCGAAGCACTGATCACGGTGGCAGCATTAGCTTATATAGAACAGACCCGTCCGGATGTTCTGGATTTGAACAATCCTGCCAAGGAAGGGGGCCGAGGATGGATAGTCGCTGGTGTGATCATTTCCCTTCTGGCTGTCTTAATCTCTCCCCTGGCATCAGGTAATCCTGATGGATTGGAAAAGGTAGCTTCTGATCTGGGATTCCTGGGAAGTGGCCTTGACGCACCCTTCCAACTATTACCGGATTACTCAATCCCATTTCTGGGAGAAACAGCGCTTTCGACGATATTGGCCGGAGCCGTCGGGGCTATCGTCCTAATTGGTATAATATTCCTTCTGGGAAGGAATTTACGACGCCAGGATAATTCCTGAGCATTTGTCCCCATTTTGATTAGGTTGCCGCCATATGCATGTAGACATCGTTGATCAATATCATTTTAAAAATAGCTGGATTCACGAGCTGGATCCGCGCGTAAAAGTATTGATCACTGTTCTATTCATCCTTTCTAATGCAATTCTTCCAGACGGCAGCTGGCCAGCATTCGCCCTTTCCTGGCTCTTGTTATTGGTAGTCAATGATCAATCAGGCCTGGGGCTGGGTTTTACCTTAAAAAGATCGGTTGTTGCCCTTCCATTTGCCCTGGTGGCGGTCAGCGCATTATTTTCTCCACATGGTTCACCGCTCGCGGTCTGGGATCTGGGATTTATCACCCTTATTCCAACGGATTTTGGCTTGATCCGCTTTGTCAGTATTTTGATACGCTCCTGGTTGTCAGTCCAAATCGCCATCTTGCTGGTTGCGACGACACAATTCCCTGATTTGCTCCACGCCCTGGAACACCTGCGCCTGCCGCGCACCCTGACAACCATAATCGCTTTTCTATTCCGGTATCTATTTGTCCTTACTAATGAAGTGTTCCGGATTCTAAGGGCAAGGGAAGCTCGCAGTGCCGGACTGCCAGGTGTTAATGGTGGTGGAACACTCTCCTGGCGGATAAAGACTACAGGCAGCATGGCTGGACAGCTGTTTCTGCGTAGTTATGAAAGATCGGACCGGATATATCAAGCGATGATTTCCAGAGGCTATACTGGTCATATCCGCACGCTGAACCCTCATCAAATGGTACGCCTGGACTGGTTTATTCTTGTCGCAGCAATATTTTTATTATTAATTATTCAATTTGTAGGGTGGGTCCGCTGATGCCTATAAAACATCAATCTATATTCGAGCTTCAGATCCCGGAGTGTGAAGGGGATATTCTCCAGATCCAGGATCTTCATTTTTCATATCCTGATGGCCACCTGGCTCTCAGGGGTATTGATCTATCCGTATGTGAAGGTGAGAAAGTTGCATTGGTCGGTCCCAATGGTGCAGGCAAATCAACTTTAATGCTGCATCTGAATGGCATTCTGGGAGAAAATAGTCCTGTTTCCATTGCCGGGTTGGAGATAAACAAAAAAAATCTGCCCACGATCCGGGCTCTGGTTGGCCTGGTTTTTCAAAATCCTGATGATCAGCTGTTTTCCCCAACTGTTTTCGACGATGTGGCTTTTGGACCGCTGCATATGGGGCTTCCGGAAGAAGAGGTATATAAGCGAGTGAAGAAAGCGCTGGCAGATGTGCACATGAACGATTTTGGTGATCGACTTTCTCATCACTTGAGCATGGGGCAGAAAAAAAGGATTGCGATTGCAACTGTACTGTCCATGGAACCCCATATACTGGTTCTTGATGAACCTTCAGCAGGATTGGACCCGAGGTCCAGAAGGTCATTGATCAATTTTCTGAAAGGCCTGCCAATCACCATGTTAGTATCCACCCATGATCTGCGTATGGTGGAAGACCTCTTTCCCCGCATGGTTATCATGGATGAGGGGAAAATCGTCGCAGACGGATCTTCCCGTGAACTGCTCCAGGATGAGGAACTGCTGGAAGCCCATGGATTGGAAAGCCCATCCCATAAAGTGAACTCATGAAGAACATCGTATTTTAAAATTCCTTGAGAATCTACTATGAATATTCCTGTTGTTAAAGATATTAATAATTTACCAGCGGACGGTGGTCCAGACTATAACAGGCTGATTTTCGAAAAATCCCCTTATTTGCTGCAGCATTCAAAGAATCCAGTTAATTGGTATCCCTGGGGTGATGAAGCCTTCCAGGAAGCGAAACAGCAGGACAAACCAATTTTCCTATCTATAGGTTATGCAACTTGCCATTGGTGTCATGTCATGGAGAAGGAATCTTTTGAAGATCGTGATGTGGCTGACCTGATCAATGAAAGCTTCATTCCTATCAAAGTGGATCGCGAGGAGCGTCCAGATATAGATCAGATCTATATGTCCGTTTGCCAGGCTGTGACCGGATCTGGGGGTTGGCCGTTGACCGTCTTTTTGACACCGGATAAAAAACCATATTTTGCAGGAACTTATATACCCAAGGAAGGCCGCTACGGTAGGACAGGAATGATGGAATTGATCCCCAGTGCAGCTACCTTGTGGACAGATAAAAGAGAGGAACTGCTTCAAAGTGCTGACAAGATAACCGATCATTTGCAGAGTTCCAATCGATCACAAAGTGGTCTATTGGATAAGTCGGTATTCCAGAAAGCATATCAGCAATTGAGCATCCGCTTCGATCCAACCGAAGGTGGTTTTAACCCGGCTCCTAAATTTCCATCTCCCCATAATCTGATCTTCCTATTGCGTTACTGGCATCAATATAAAGATCCGGGGGCATTGCAGATGGTGGAGAAAACCCTTCAAAAGATGCGCCTGGGTGGAATATTTGATCAGGTCGGTTTCGGTTATCACCGTTACTCCACCGATGCTGCCTGGCGTCTGCCACACTTTGAAAAGATGCTATATGACCAGGCCATGTTGGTCCTGGCTTATGCTGAGGCTTATCAGGCTACCGGGAAAGAGCAATATGCCATTGTGATTCGAGAGATACTTACTTACGTCTTGCGTGATATGACCTCATCAGCAGGGGAGTTCTTTTCCGCTGAGGACGCCGATAGTGAGGGCGAAGAAGGCTTGTTTTATCTCTGGACTAAAAAAGAGTTTAATGACTACCTTGGGACAGATGGTGCCGACCTTCTGGTTTCGGTATTCAATATGACCGAAGAAGGCAATTATGAAGATGAAGCTACTAAACTTGCCACGGGGCGCAATTTGCTTTACCTTCAGGAATCTCTATCTGACCTTGCTAATAAGAAGGAGATCCCGGAAATTGAGTTGTCGAAGCTGTGGGAGAGTTCCCGTCAGCGATTATTTGATGAGCGAGAAAAACGGATCCACCCATTAAAAGATGACAAAATCCTGACAGATTGGAATGGATTAATGATAGCGGCCCTGGCCGTCGCGGGGAGAGTTCTCGATGACCCTGCTTATCTGAAAGCTGCGAAACAAGCTGCTGATTTTATCTGGAAAAACCTTCGGGATGAGAATGGATTATTATTGAAACGCTTCCGGGATGGGGATGCGGGATTACCAGCCCATCTGGACGATTATGCCTTTTATGTTTGGGGAATGCTGGAAATCCACCAGGTGGATTTCAATACTAAATATCTGGAACGAGCGCTTGGCCTAACCCAGATTATGCTTGAAACCTTTTGGGACGAAGAATCCGGCGGGTTGTTTTTCACCGCTGCGGGGCAGACTGATTTGATCCATCGCAATAGAGAGATCTATGATGGTGCGATACCGTCTGGAAATTCAGTAGCTGCCATGAATTTGATCCGGCTAGGTCGGTTAACATCAAACCCGGAATATGAAGAAAAGGCATTCCAGATCGGAAATTCATTTGCTGGTCAGATCAATATGGTTCCCCAGGGCCATACTCATTTCCTCAACGCTTTGTTATTTGCTTACGGGCCATCCTATGAGGTAGTTATCAGTGGAGATCCTCAAGCTGAGGATACCAGGGTAATGCTGGATCGACTGAGGCAGCATTATTCTCCAAATCAAGTGCGGGTATTTCGACCGCAAGAAGATAAAACCTTATTTGAACTGATACCTGCCCTTAAATATCAGGAAGCCATCGAGGGCAGAGCTACGGCGTATGTATGTCAAAACTTCCAATGCAATGCACCCACAACCGATCCGGATAAAATGATCGAATCGCTGGATAAGGGATAGCGTCTCTGGCCGTATTTATATTATAGATAACACCATCCAGAACATATCCTGGGTGGTTTATTTTATCTCTTTGGCTTTATTTCATCAATTTTTACAGGGATTATTTATTGGTATACTCAAACCTGAATTCCTTATTTACCTGTTGAAAAGGACACCACATGTATATATGTATTGATTTTGATGGAACCATTGTAGACCACCGTTTCCCAGAAATAGGCCCACCGGCCCCAGGGGCCCTGGAGTGGATGGCAAAATTCCAGGAGGCGGGAGCTAAACTGATTCTTTTTACAATGCGGTCAGATGGCGGTAAACATCAGGATGCCTTAACCCGGGCCGTAAATTACCTCCAAGATAATGGGATCAAATTTTACGGAATAAATAAAAACCCTACCCAGGTGCATTGGACAAAGAGTCCTAAAGCATACGGCCAACTCTATATCGATGATGCCGCTTTCGGCTGTCCACTAATTGAAATTGAAGGTTTTCAGCGTCCATGTGTGGATTGGTCAGTTGTTGGTCCCGGAGTGATGGAAATGCTCGCCGTATAATTTCTAATTGGTTTAAGGGGAATTGAATGTTGATCCAGCAGTAACGGTTGATGGGGATTTCCGGTTATCATAAAAAAGAACTAACGATTTGGGAGGAATAGCATGTCAACTAAATCGGAATTGATTATTCGACAGTTGTTGGAAAGCGCTGATATCGAAATTAACGGAACAGATCCCTGGGATATTCAGGTTCACGATGACCGTTTTTATGATCGCCTTCTGCGCGAGGTTGGCCTCGGATTGGGAGAATCCTATATGGATGGCTGGTGGGACTGCAGGGCGATTGACCAGATGGTTGATAAGGCTCTTCGAGCCAATCTCGATCGGCAGATCAGGGGGAATTGGAAAATACTTTTGCATATCATGCGCTCAAGATTCCTGAATTTGCAAACCTCCACCCGGGCATTTGAGGTTGGGGAAAAACATTATGACCTCGGTAATGACCTGTACAGGGCGATGCTGGATAAAAGGTTGAACTATACTAGTGCTTATTGGCGGAATGCCAGTGATCTGGATCAGGCCCAGGAAGCAAAACTAGAACTGGTATGTCAAAAAATCGGTTTAATACCGGGCATGACAGTTCTAGAATTAGGATGCGGATGGGGAAGTTTTGCCAAATATGCTGCAGAAAAGTATGGCGTGCAAGTTTTTGGGGTGACGGTTTCTGCTGAGCAGGTTGAGTTGGGCATGAATCTATGCCAGGGGCTGCCGGTTGAGCTTCGCCTGCAAGATTACCGGGAAGTTGAGGGGAATTATGATCGGGTAGTTTCTATTGGCGTGATGGAACATGTCGGCTATAAAAACTACCGCACTTATATGGAAGTTGTGGATAGAACCCTAAAACCAGAAGGGATCGGATTTTTCCATACCATAGGTTCCAATACCAGCAAAAGAATTGTTAATCCCTGGACTGAAAAATACATCTTTCCAAATGGAATGCTTCCATCAATTGCCCAGCTGGCATCTGCTATGGAAGGTTTGTTCGTAATTGAAGACTGGCATAATTTTGGACCTGATTACGATCCAACTTTAATGGCCTGGCACGCTAATTTTGAAAAAGCCTGGCCCACTCTTCATGATAAGTACAATGAGCGGTTTTACCGCATGTGGAGATATTATCTTCTCAGCGCTGCTGGAGGTTTCCGCTCCAGGCAAACCCAGCTTTGGCAGGTTGTTTTTTCACGGATCGGCAATCCCCAGCCAGATTGCCGTAAAACATGAAACACCATCATGTAATAATCGTGGGAGGCGGTCCAGCTGGATCTGCTTGTGCTGCAAAGCTTGTAAAGGCTGGTATTGATTGCCTTGTGCTGGACAAGGAGAAATTTCCTCGCCAGAAATTATGTGCTGGTTGGATAACCCCCAGAGTATTTTTGGATATCGGGGTTAAGCCAGATGATTATCCGTTTGATTTGACAGAATTTCCTCGGTTGAAAATCTATCTTAATGGTTTCCCAATCACCCGCCCCGGGAGACAATTTGCAATTCGGAGGATTGAGTTTGATCATTGGCTCCTCAACAGGAGTCGGGCAGTAGTAATTCCCCATGAAGTTAAGCGACTCTGGGTAACAGATCAAGGCTACTGCATTGATGGCCGTTATTCAGCAGAATATTTAATAGGAGCTGGTGGAACCCATTGCCCGGTTTACCATACCTTTTTCAATGAAGGGGCGATCAGGAATGGCGCCAGGATTGTTGCTCTGGAAGAGGAATACCTGACAAACTGGAACGATCCGACCTGCCGACTATGGTTTTTTGAAAATAAATTACCAGGATATGCCTGGTATGTACCAAAAAAGAATGGCTATCTCAATATTGGGATTGGTGGGAATTCCGCAGTGTTAAAACAGAGAGAGGAAAAAATTCAGGATCATTGGGATTATTTGATCCACAGCCTTCAAAAATCAGGGTTGATACAAGGACGATCATTTGATCCACAGGGTTATGTTTATCATCTCCGAGGAGAAGATCGACCGATTTATCGTGATAAGTTATATTTGGTTGGAGATTCGGCAGGGTTGGCAACCCTGGATATGGGAGAGGGGATTGGTCCGGCAATCCGAAGCGGATTCCTGGCTGCAGAGTCAATTCTGAATAATGCTTCCTACTCAGCAGCTAACATCCCCAAATATTCACTTTTGCCTTCGGGTTTACGATGGATTGTCAGCTAAATAATTTTCTTAGGAGTGGAAAGTTCGATGGAAGAATTAAAAAAGACAAATCATGTGTTTCCTTTAGTTAAATGGGAGCTCCAGGAAATTGATCATAAGAGCTGGATCCTGGACATTGGTGGTGGTGGCGAGGGTGTGATTGGACAGTTGATGGGTGATATTGTTGTAGCAATAGATTTCCGAAAGGACGAATTTTTGGAAGCAGCCGAAGGTCCCTTAAAGATCGTCATGGATGCCAGGGACCTAAAATTCCTGGATGAGAGTTTTCTGACAGCCACAGCTTTTTATGCATTAATGTACCTCAAGGAAAAAGATGATCAATTGAAGGTTTTCCAGGAAGTTGCCAGGGTGTTAAAGCCGGGGGGAAAATTTCACTTGTGGGATGTCGATCTGGCGGAAATACCTGAAACCGACAAGGAATTTTATATTGTTCACTTGCAGTATAAAACAGGCCCAGAATACAAAGAAACCGGTTACGGGATGCGCTGGCCCAAGGAACTTCGCGGTATCAGTGATTATCTGAAGATGGCCGACTCGGTTGGTTTGATGGAAGAAACATCTCACCGGGAGGGAAATTCATTTTATCTTTGTTTGAGGAAAGACTGATTTAGTATCTAGGCTTTTTATTGACATAAATTGAAGAGGATGACTGATGGAATTCGATTTCAGTAAGTTCCTGGTTATTATCACCGCTATTATTTTAATTTCTTGCAGTAGCCCCCAAGAATTTGAAAATCCTGACCCTCAACTTGCAGATGGGGATATCGTTATCATCCAACCATCGGTCAAAGTTGATTTTGAAGTGGGAGATGTGCCGGACACCGGGCTGATCCATGCCCGGGACCTGATATATAGGGGTTATTTCCGGCTGCCAGAAGGATCAGGCGGCTCGGATTGGGATTACAGTGGTCATGGATTGACCTACTATCCGGGAGGTGATCCGGAAGGAGATGGTGACGGATATCCCGGTTCGCTTTTTGGATTTGGCCATGACCATCAGCTTTATGTATCTGAGATCAGCATACCAGCCCCGACAATTACAGATGACCTGCAACGTGCCAATACCGCGGTCACAATCCAGCCGTTCTCAGACCTAACAAATGGGATCTTCGAGGCGGAAGAGATGGTAATTCCCAGGGCTGGGATTGCTTTCCTTGATCAGACTCAACCTCGACTCCATTTTACATTTGGCCAACATATTCAGGATTTTGAAGTATCACACGGTTGGGCAGGACTGGATCTGGATCAGCCCGATGCCCAGGGTCCCTGGGTATTCGATGGGTATTCAAATTACGTGACCAATGATTACTTGTTTGAGATCCCTCCAGATTGGGCCCAGGCGATAGCCCCTGGCCCTTTGCTGGCCAGCGGTAGAGCCCGGGAAGGATTGTGGAGTGGTAGAGGACCCGGGTTATTTGCTTATCGTCCAGGAAATGTTGATTCTCCTCCCGCAGCTGGGGCTGTGCTGTCCGATGTGATCCCTCTCCTGTTATATGGTGAGCAAAATGCCGGCCAGCCGGATATTATAAGTTCTCCTTCCCAGGCTGTGGCTGATTACCGGGAAGCGGACCACTGGTGGGGGGGAGCTTGGTTAACGGAAGACGATGGAGCTGCTGTGGTCTTTGCTGGAACAAAGGCGCTTGGAAATGAGTGGTATGGATTTGCTAATGGAGTAGTCTGGGAGCATGATTGCGCGGAACATACTCCGGCAACCTGTCCTGACGTGCCGGAGTGGCCTTATGACAACCGCGGTTTTTGGGGAGAATCTTACCAGGCTCAATTGATATTTTATGATCCCTCTGAACTGGCTGCTGTTGCACGAGGAGAAATGGAAAGCTGGGAACCCCAGATATTTGATACCTTGGTGCTGGATGATTTTTTATTGGATCCTACTTTGAACCATGGGGATTACAAAAGAGATCTGGTAGGAGCAATAGCATTTGACAGGGAGAACGGTTTTATCTACCTATTCGAGCGAATGGCTGATGAATACCGCTCTGTGATCCATGTTTGGGAAATTAGTCGTTGATTATTTTCACTTGTGGTATGCTTGAAAAATTGGAATGAAAATAATTTAGAGCACAATAGTAATTGAATTTATTGGGGAGGACAACTTGAAGATCATCCATCTCTCGGATTTACATATCGGACAATCCGACAACTTTGCTAAAAGCAGCCGGATTGCGGATTGGATCCTTGATCATCGGGAAACCCATCAATCCAAATTAGTGATCATCAGTGGCGATTTGGTAGATGACGGTCAAACCTGGCAGTTTGAACAAGCAGGCGAAATTATCAATCGATTAAGGGAAAATGGAATTACCGTGCTGGCTGCGCCCGGGAATCATGATTATGGTCCGAACGGGTACCGTGAGAGCTCAACCAGCCAGCAAGAGTTTTGTGATTTGATCTCGGGTGTGAAAGAATACCCAGCGGTGTTCATTATTGAGGGACAGGCGATAATTCTCCTGGATTCAATGGCGGAGGAAATTCAGAATATGGAACTCTGGGGCGCCCAAGGCTACTTGGGGAAAGTCCAGCTCCAGAAGCTGGATCAACTCTTGGACGAGTTATCTGATAATCCAGCTGTTGAAAATATCGTCCTTGCCATGCACCATCATCCATTTGACTACCTCTTTTATCATGGGCTCCGGGACGAAGCAGATCTAAAGGGGGTTATTGCCCGCCGGCGGGATGCCCCGCCTCGTGTCAATGTGTTGTTATTTGGCCATAAACACATCGAGAACAGGTTTAATGATCCCGAGGAGAATAAGGAAGAATTATTTGGAATCGATATGATCTACGCATCCGGTCAAACAGTGGAACGGAAAAGCGATGGAAATATGGTCCTTCCTGTCATCGACCTGGAGTATAAAACCATCCAGCGCTATTTTATTGATTGAAATCTATGGAATTTAAACCTCAGACATCAGTGAGTAAATCCAGATCGCATCTTCTTCAGGGGATCCAGGCAGGTTTGCCAATATTCCTGGGCTATTTTCCGATAGCGATCGCATTTGGCGCTTTAGCAGTCCAGGCACAATTCAACTGGACAGAAGCAGTCTTGATGTCTCTGATCGTATTTGCGGGGGCCAGCCAATTTGTGGGGGTGAGCATGTTTCTAGCAGGCGCTGGGGCGGCGCAGATTATTATTGCCACTTTCTTCTTAAATATGCGCCACTTAATCATGAGTCTGGCTGTGAATGACCAAATGAGGAAATTCACTGTTGGCTGGAAAGGTTTTTTGTCATTTTTTATCACCGATGAAACCTTTGCTTTGTTAACACTGGGCGGGGGAGAAGGTCAATCTGAGCCAAGAACGCCAACCTATATGGCGGGATTGATGATCACATCTTACCTGGGTTGGGTATCTGGAACGGCGGTGGGAGGATTGGGGGCTGGATTTATTCCCGCAGAGATCACAACTGCAATGACAGTAGGGCTGTACGGGCTGTTTATCGGGTTATTGGTTCCACCAGCCAGAAAATCAATCAGTTTCGCTGTTATAGCTCTTTGCAGCATGATCCTAAACTGGGTCTTGGGATTAATTGTGGATACTGGATGGGCAATAGTCCTGGCGACGATCGTTGCCGCTGGTTTGGGCATAATTCTGATCAAGGAGGATGTATGAAAATCCTGCTTGTGATCGTTGGTATGGCCCTGGTAACCTATATTCCGCGTCTGCTGCCGGCCTTGTTTCTGGATCGTATCAAGTTCCCTGTTTGGTTCAAAAAATGGCTTCAGAGCATCCCTTACGCGGCTTTGGGGGCATTGATCTTCCCGGGCGTTTTGCTGGTGGAGAAGGACCAGCCATTGCTTGGTTTAGCCGGGGGATTAATGGCTTTTCTCCTAGCACTCCTAAATTTGCATATAACGCTGGTGATGGCGGGCTCGATCTTAATCGTGATCTTGCTGCAATATATCTTTGTCTGATCCTAATCTGGAAGATCGTTGAGAATTTGCTGCAGTGTGTTTTTGTAGCTCCGAAATGCTTCCCGGCCGCTGTCTGTAAATTGGATTTGACTTTGTGGTTTCTTCCCCTGATATCCTTTTATTATTGTCACATAACCAGCGTTTTCCAGTTTACCGAGATGAGTGGCAAGATTTCCCCATGATAGGCCGGTCTGATTCTTCAAAAAGACATAATCCAGGCTTTCAACCACATAAAGCATCAACAAGATTCGAAGCCGGGCTGGTGCATGTATGATTTGATCAATTTCAGCCAGCGGATTTTCTTGAGGCGTGTTTTCACTCATACCAGCTCCTCTCTATTTTGGGCTGGGTATTTCATTAGTAAGCGAATCAGGATGGTTAGGCCGGTGATAACCAAGACTGCTGATGAGAAACCGAAAGTTACCGGAAATCCATGATGGGAATAACCGAGATTCTGATAGAGGTACTCACCAATCACAGGTGCTGCAGAAATCAATAGGCCATACAGGTAGAGCCGGGGAAAATCCAGCATGTATCCAGCGAGGCTGAATCCAAGCAGAATGATTATTGAGAACCAGGCGGAAATGACCCAATCTGATAGTTCTTTGAATTTGTAAAATACCAACACACCCAGTACCAGGGCTATCACATTAAAAAATAGTATGATGATATTCAATCGCTTCAAACGCTTTTTTCTGTAAGTCCCGTATTGTATTTTTCCTACTCTGGGCTGAATGACGTTTTTACGATATGCCCGGAAGCCGGATATAACAAAAACCCAGAGAGGTAAAAATACCATCGAAGACCAGAAATCTCCCAAAGTGTCGCTTAGATAGATAGGGAAGACAAAAATTAATAACATAATTCCAATTTGGATATCAAGGATGCCATCCTGAGAAGAAACCCGGTACATTTTCCTTTCCAGATCTTTTAGACTCATTTTTTCAGTCATAACAACCTCCAAAGATTCAGTTTGATTGGAAAGTACTTTGAATTACAAAGTTAGTATAGCAATACCAGACCTGATTGTCAAGTTAGATTTTTATTATGTCTGTTCTTCGTAGATTTCAAAAGAGAATTCCTAGCTATAATTAACATGAGAACTATAAAAACCAGGAAGATTAATATGACCCAAAAATGTGAAGCATACTTAAATAAATTGTGCCGAGAGATCCCTCAACGGCCAGTCGGCAGTAAGGGAAATCAGCAGGCTTCTGCCTTTTTCAAGGAGATTGTCAAGAAATACGACTGGAAAATCGAATCCACACCTTTTCCAGCTATGGATTGGATTGTTGATAGAGCGGAGCTGCAAATTGGGTCGAATGATTTCCAGGTATATGCCAGCCCTTATTCATTGGGTTGTTCATTGGAAGCTGAACTTGCTGAGGCAGGGACATTGAAAGAACTTGAAAAAATTGATGTGTCAGGAAAATTATTACTGCTCCATGGTGAGTTAACCTGTGAGCAGCTTATGCCCAAGAACTTTGTTTTTTATAATCCGAAAGATCATCAACAGATAATTACCCTCCTGGAGGAGAAGAAGCCGGGAGCTATTTTGTCTGCCACAGGCCGTAACGCTTCCCTGGCTGGTGGTGTTTACCCATTCCCGTTGATCGAGGACGGGGATTTTCAGATCCCATCTGTTTATCTGACCGAAGAAGAAGGACAAGAGTTGCTCATGAAAGTTGGACAAGTAGGAAAGCTAACCTCGAATGCCAGCCGAATCCAGACTGAAGGCCTAAACCTGGTTGTGAGAAAAGGACAAGATCACACCAGACGAATAGCAATATCTGCCCATATTGATGCCAAGATCGATACACCAGGAGCCATTGACAATGCTACTGGAGTAATTGTGCTTTTGCTCTTGGCGGAAAAACTGAGAGACTACCAGGGTAAGGTGATGATTGAATTGCTGCCATTTAACGGCGAGGATTATTATGCGGCTTCCGGGCAGATGATCTACCTGGAACAAAATCGGGATCGATTCGACGAATTCTTGATCAATATTAATATTGATGGGGCGGGTTTCCATCAAGGGCCATCAGTTTTTTCACCTTTTAATCTTTCGGAAGATATCTATAATAGATTTTCTGAGGTGATTGATTCTACCGAAAAGATCCAAGAAGGCGGTCCTTGGTACCAGGGAGATCACAGCATATTCCTCCAGCAGGGCGTCCCGGCTATTGCTGTCACATCGCAGTGGTTCCTCGAGAATATTGATAAGCAGGAGATAACCCATACGCCTAAGGATCAAGCAGGGATCGTCGATTGTGATAAATTAGTAGATATTGCTGATTCTATATTCGAGTTTATTTCAAAAGCTTACCTGGACTGATAAAAAAAGAGGCCTTTATGAGTGACTACTCTGGTGAAACTGACCTGGATAATCTGATTAGGAATATGCAGCCGGTCCTGGAAGAAGAGGAACTGGTACTTTGCAGCCTTTCGCCAACCCGGGCGGAAGAGTTCTTGGTTCTCTGTCAGGGTTATTATATTGAAAGGGAAGGTATAACAGTCATCATCGGAAAACATCTTGCTGACCTAAATGATCTGGCCTATGAGCTGATCTTCAAGAGAATAACCATGAATGTTCATTCCAGTCTGACTGCAGTAGGCTTTTTGGCAAGGATTACGGACGTGCTGGCCGCTCAGGGTTTTTCAGTGAACGTGGTGTCTGCCTATTATCATGACCATTTGTATATTCAATCTGACCAAGCTCAGGCAGCATTGGATACTTTATTGCTCTGGCAGGACAAATTGTCCCAAGAAGAATAAAAGATTAAACCGTTTCGATGTTATACGTGACGGGTTAACCGTAGTAGGTTGATAGCAATTCGTTTTGAGGAGTTTATATGAAAAAATGGGGTTGGATTATCCAAATTGTTTTTCTGCTTATTCTGGTTGGAGCGGGAGTATTTCTGGTCATTACAGTTCAAAATTCGATATCGAACCAATTATCTCCAGTCAGGGAAATGACAGATAGTCTTTCTACACAGATATCTGTGGTTCTCCATCCAACTCCGACTATTCTTCCTGATCCGGTTACCATCGTCCATGAAGTGCGCAGTCTGGCCCGATTGGAAACAATCAAGTTCAGCCTTGAAAAGATCATCACAGCGGAAACCCGCCAGGGCGTATTTAAATGGTTGGTTGGGGACCGTTTGATCCTAGTCGCTCATGGAGAAGTGATCGCTGGGATAGATCTGAATAAATTAGATCCTGAAGCCCTTGAGGTTCGAGGAGGGGTTCTTTATGTCCAGCTTCCTGATCCTGAGATCTTTGTAGTAGCGGTCGATAATGAACAATCCTATGTATATGACCGTGATACCGGGTTATTCACCGATGGGGAAGTGGATCTGGAATCGAAAGCCAGACTGGCTGCGGAACAGGAAATTGAAGAAAGCGCTTTGAAAGATGGCATCTTGGAGCTGGCTGCTCAAAACGCAGAAAGCTATCTGGGAGGATTATTCAGAGAGTTGGGATTTCCTGTAGTGATTTTTGAGTAGGGAGCATTTTTTTAAACCTGAGGGATGATGTCTTTTTCAAAGACTTTATCCCTCTTTTTTTATTTACGATAAAATAAGCAGGTTGACCAAATTTCAAGTGCATATTGAAAAATTCCCAATGAATAAAGCTCTAAAACGTCGCTGGATCATATTGTATTACTCCTTCTCGATTTACATCGGTATGTCGGGTGCGGTTTTTGGTCCTTCATTATTAAAACTGGTTGAACAGACTAATTCCACCCTGGGAGAGATCAGTCTCATTTTTCCAACCCGCGCCTTATCTTACATGGCGGGGTCGTGGATTGCGGGATTTTTATTTGATAAGTTCAGGGGGCATAAATTGCTGACCTGGATTTTACCGTTCATCGCAATAACGCTGGGATTGATCCCATTCCTGAAAAGTTCAATAATATTGATTTTTGTTTCCATGATCATGGCTCTGGCAACTGCGTTGGTAGACGTAGGCTGCAACAGCCTTCTTTTTAGAGTACCGGATATTGATATTGCTCCTGCAATGAGCGGATTCCATTTCTTTTTTGGTTTGGGAGCATTTATGGCTCCCTTGATCCTGGCTGGATCCCTTAAAATCTCCAACGGTATTCATTGGGGTTACTGGGGATTGGGTTTATTCTCGATATTGATCCTAGTCCAGTTCATCAAACTTCAAGAACCAACAATGAGCTTATCTGCACAAAATGAAGACCAGGACGGGAATAAAACCAAGGGGGAAAACCGCACCCAGGTCATCTGGGTGATCGCCCTGTTTTTCTTTGCTTTTGTGGGAGTAGAGGTTGGTTATGGAGATTGGTTATCGACCTATTCAATGAAAACAGGTTTGGCTAATGAACAAGCAGCTATTCTGATAACTTCCACATATTGGGGCGCATTCACTTTCAGCCGTTTGATCAGCATTCCCCTGGCAACGAGGTTGAATCCAAGAAAAATTCTCTTGGTGGATGTCACTGGCGCAATCCTTGGTCTGGGATTGGTATTCCTTTTTCCCACTAATACAGCGGTTTTGTGGCTCGGAACAATCATATTGGGTTTTTCAGTAGCATCCCTTTTTCCGACAATGCTGACCTTTGCTGAGAGTTTAATGCCTATGACCGGTAAAGTAACCAGTATCTTTTTTATCAGTGGTAGTATGGGGTCTGTTTTTTTACCCTGGCTGATCGGAAAATCCGTAGATGATTTAGGTCCGAAGTTCATAATCCAGGTCCTCTACCTGACCTTGCTGCTGGCTGCTGTCGTGTTTGTGGTACTTATGCAAGTATCAAAGAAAAAACCGCAGTGAATTGGAGTGCACCCCATAAGGTGGACAAATAAATAAAAACCCTCTCTTGGGTAATTATACAAACTGACGTCTGAATTCGATAGGCGTCAGTTTTGTTT
>Ga0307990_1000621_pt1 | contig 31178 bp, 20 predicted proteins | sample EllFjometagen129_FD_203168 | JGI IMG/M metagenome (GOLD analysis project Ga0307990, IMG submission 203168) | Marine microbial communities from Ellis Fjord, Antarctic Ocean - #129 | ecosystem: Environmental > Aquatic > Marine > Unclassified | place: Southern Ocean | collected 2014-10-08
GTTTCTCAAAAGATTCTTTGAGGAAATTCGCGATAGAGACGCTATCGTCCACAACCAGTACTTTCTGAATCGTCTTTGGCTTCTCGCCGTGCAAAAGCGACTGGAGGTGAGAGCGCAAAACCGCCGCCTCATAAGGCACGGGCAAAAACGCGTTTGCCCCCAGATCGGTCGTAATCTGTTCGGCGTCAACCCCTGCAAAAGTCGCGGACAGGACCAGAATCGGGACGTCGTTGTAAACTTTGTATTCTTGCGACCGAAGAAGGCGACAAAAGCGCCAACCGTCAATTTCCGGCATGTGCAGATCTGTGATAATCAGATCGGGAGGATCGTCGGGCGACATTCCGGCAAAAGCGCCTATAACGCTTTCAAAAGTTGAAAGATCCAGGTTGTCCTTTTTCAGAATGGCCGCCGCCATCTTCAACTGAAAATGGTCGTCGTTGACAAACACGACCTTAGCTTGTTTAAGAGCGTTCATTATTTTTCATTTCCTCTACTTCCTGATACGCGTTGCTGATTATTTTTCTAAGATTTCACATACTTAAAGTCTTTACCGACAAGAAGCAACGTAATTTTATCAAACCTGCCACAAAATGTTCAAAGTGTGCTTACTCTCCTTTCCTGATTTTTCGGCTTGCAATGCGCTTTCCTGCAGAGCGTTGGAGCAGATGTTTCCGGCTGCTCCTTTTATCGAGTGAGCTTGTCGCCCTACAATATCGACATCTCCGATGAACAGCGCATCTTTCCATTTGTCAATCTGTTCCAAAATATTTTCAAAAAATGTGTCGATGATTTATCCACCAATTCGGCATTGTTGGTCGAACGAGACCACACGGCAGTAAAATCGGCAAAAACTCAATGAACTTTAGAGGTTTTATTTTTTAATGAGAAAAACCAGGATGAGGATTCCAATACTCGCCATTATCATATTTTATTTCCTGTTTTTCATTTCCTTCGAGTCAGTTCCATAAGGTTGGCATCAGACTCATGGCAAGGTCAGACAGCCTCGTAAAAGTCGTGCAATCCACTAGACGATGCAGGACCAAAACACTTAATAACACTTGCATCACCAGACAACAAAGAATGCTCTTGCTTTTTTCTCGCCAGACCTATATATATCCCGCGACGTTGGGGCGGGAGCGTTCCTCGAAGATACTGAAACGAGAAGATTTCTCCCGCTTCGTGATAATTAGGAATCCCAGACCTTCCAGTCAGGCAACCTTTGCCGGAAATCATGCCTCTGGTCATTTAATGCCAGCGAACAGATTGCGAGCGACACGATAAGTGACGCGTTAAACGAGTTCGGTTCGTTTTCCAGGAAAAGGCCGGGGCGCCAAATTATTCAATAAAAAATGGGCGAAAGCGCACATCCTTTCTCCGTGCGATGAGTCAGCGGTGATGGAAAATTGCCGTATTGATTTTCAAAAGCATGCGCTCGGGGGATGGGTTTTTAAGATGTCGTTTTTGCAAAGCCTTACGAGAAAGAAAAAAAATGAGTTTTAGCGAATTGGGCCTGAAAAAACCGTTGTTGGAAGCACTGGAAAAATTGAAATTTGAAACGCCGACTCCCATTCAGCAGCAGGCGATCCCTGTATTGTTAAACGGGGAAAATGATTTTATCGGACTGGCTCAAACCGGAACCGGCAAAACCGGCGCCTACGGTTTGCCCATGCTTCATCTGCTTGATCCCAATGACCGACACACGCAGGGAATCATTATCTGCCCCACGCGTGAATTGTGCATTCAGGTCACTGAAGATTTGAAAAGGTTTGCCATAAGACTCAAGGCCATTCAGGTTACGGCCGTTTATGGCGGCGCCTCTATCATCGGGCAGGTCCACGAACTCAAAAGAGGGAGTCAGGTCATCGTAGCAACGCCGGGCCGGCTTTGTGATTTGATCCGAAGACGAGCGGTGAACCTTTCAAACGTTTCCTGCGCCGTCCTTGATGAAGCGGATGAAATGCTCAACATGGGCTTTAAGGAAGACATCAATGCAATCCTGGAGGCCATTGCCAAGCAAGCCAAAATATGGCTTTTTTCCGCCACCATGCCAAGGGAAGTCATGGTCATGGCATCCAAATATCAAAGCAACCCGATTGAAGTGACCGTCGGGACCCGAAACCTCGCTGCTGAAAACATCGAACATCACTATTATGTCATGCAAGAAAGAGACAGATACCAGGCCTTGCGAAGAATTCTTGATGCTACGCCCGACATTTTCGGCCTCGTGTTTTGCCGCACCCGTCGCGACACCCAGGACATTGCGGAAAAATTGATCAGCCATGGCTACCGAGCCGAAGCCATTCACGGAGATCTGTCCCAGGCCCAGCGGGATTATGTCATGCGCAAGTTTCGTCAGAAAAGCATCAGCGTATTGGTGGCCACCGATGTTGCGGCTCGAGGGCTTGATGTCAATGACATTACCCACGTCATCAATTTTTCGCTCCCCGATGATGCCCTGGTTTATACCCACCGCAGCGGAAGAACCGCCCGCGCCGGAAAATCCGGGCTATCCATTGTCCTGGTCAATCCACGGGAAAAGTATCGGATTCGAGAACTTGAAAGAATATCAAAGATTCAATTCAAGATGCGCAAAATTTTCAATGGTGAAGCCATCTGTCGCAATCAGCTTCTTGCCTTCGCGGAAAACGTGGTGAAAACTCCGACAAACGGCCTTGAGATGGAAAAGTACCTGCCCCAGATCTACGAGGCTTTTGAGGGATTATCCAAAGAAGAAGTGATCAACCTAATCCTTTCAAAGGAGTTCAGTCGCCTTATCAGTTCTTACCGCAACGCGCCGGATATCGACGCCGGCAGCCAAATGAACAAGCCGCGTAAAGAATATGGGAAAAGCCGTCAAAGCAACAACGGAAACTCCCATCGCGACAAATTCCGCAAAGGCGGATTCGGAAAAGTGCGCAGAAATCCCGAGGATTCACAACGCTTTTCCATCAGCGTCGGCCATTTGCACAATGTCAATAAAGGAGCGATCGTTCGCCTGGTTTGCGACAAAGCCGGAATCAAGTCGCAAATGATCGGCGCGATTGATGTCAAACGAGAGTTTTCCTTGTTCGATGTGGACAAAAAAGCCGCCCAAAGAGTTCGCAACAGCATGAAATCAGTTTCCTTTGACGGCAAGCAGGTCAAGGTGCAGCTTTCATAAGCGGATCGTCGAAAACAACAAAACAAATCCGGTGGACTTTTTCGTTTTTATCCGCCAAAACTGAGATGGAGTATCTCTTTTTGCGACTTGCAACGGCTGTTTTTTTACATCATTTCATATGAATCGGAGGGTTTGAAATGCGAACGTCGATGTTGTTTTTTACTTTGCTTTGGATTGTCCTGCTTTCTTTTTCTCTTTCGTGCGGCGATGGCGAAGACGACGATGATGATTCTGGCGACACTCCTTCCGACGATGATCCCGATGACGATATCAATGACGACCTAAACGATGATGTAGACGATGACCTGGATGACGACGTTGACGACGACGCCGACGATGACCTGGATGACGACGTTGATGACGACGCAGACGATGACCTTAACGATGACGTGGACGATGACGTGGACGATGACGACACATCGGGTGATACCTGGACCGATTCCACTTCGGGCCTGATATGGCAGAACGGCGATGCCTGCAATATGAATTGGGGAGAAGCCAAAAGCCATTGCGAAAATCTGATTTGGAGCGATGTTAGCGATTGGCGTTTGCCGACACTTTCGGAGTTACGCAGCCTGATTCGAGGATGCGGCCACACGGTAACCGGCGGCGACTGCGGCGTGACGGACGAGTGCCTAGCCTATATGAGCTGCTGGAATCCACCATGCCAGGGATGTGGCTTTTTAAGCGGGCCCGGGCTCGGAGGCCGATACTGCCCTGCCGAACTCTCCGGCACCGGCTGGATTTATTGGTCCTCTTCGCAGGTCGAAGAAAACCCTTCCACTGCGTGGCGTATCCATTTCAATGACAGCCTTATCAGCTACAACGACATCGACTACTCATACTGCGCGCGTTGCGTGCATTAACCGATCGCGGAAAACCTGAAATGCTCTTTGATCCCGTGGGTTCCTGTGACCGAAGCCACAATATCATTTGTCATCATTGTAGCAAAGAAAGTCATCAGTTCGCCGTTGTGCCTGATGAGCGGTTTCATTGCCGCCGCCGAAAACCAAATCAGCCACCTGGGAGCAAGCTTGCCTTTGACGGTTCGCCAAGTTGAACAAACAAGGTTCCAAATCGGGGATTTTGGACCGTGCCGCGTGTTTGACATGGATTCCACCTTTTTTTAACATGCCCCGCTGTTGGAATTTTCGCTCACAGGTGAATTTTGAAAAAAAATATACTAATCATCATGGCGCTTTTCACGCTGCTGGCCTGCACGAAAGCACCGCTGTTATTGAAACCCGGCTCATTTATTGCAGCCAAATCATCGCGCCCCACTTGCGGCGAAGTGACGGAGATCCTGCTCATCAATACCGGGCAGGCTATGATGGCGGAAAAGAACATGTTCGAAGGCGGTGGAAATGCCAAGCGGGAAATCCCCATTCTTTGCGCCTTACTGAAAAAAGGTGAGCGATACATCCTTATCGACACCGGCTTGAACCATCATTTTGCCTTCGATCCCGGCGACTATCTCGGCGAAACCACACAATTTTTTGGGGAAATGTTCAGAGATCTTCCCGCCATGCAGCCCGGGCAGGACGTCGTGGCGCAATTGGCGCGCATGGGCGTCAGTCCGGAAACGGTGACAAAAATTATTCTCACTCATGGCCACGTGGATCACACTGGCGAGTTGTCCTCTTTTCCCAATGCCGACATCTACCTGTGGCAAAAGGAAAGAGAGTATATGTCCAGAGCATTGGGGAAATTGCGCGGCGTTATGCAAAACGACCTTCCCGACAAGCACATAAAGGAACTTTCATTTGAAAATTCCAAGCCGCATCTGACCTTCCCGGGCAGTTACGATCTATTCAACGATGAGTCGGTCGTTATCGTCCCGACGCCCGGCCATACGCCGGGATCGATTTCCGTTTCCGTCAACACAAAAAAGGGGCGCTTTCTGTTCATCGGCGATGCGGCCTATACCCTGGAGAATATCCGAAAGCCTGTCTTGACCGGGTATAATGAAAACAGGGACCAGACATGGGAGACGATTGTGCGCCTGCACGATCTTTCCAAGCAGAGACCTGATATTAGAATAATACCCTTTCATGATCCCGACTTAAAACCGACCGACTCCATGACGCCGACACGCCTCATCACGGACTAACAAATCCGTTGCACTCACGAATTGTCTTAAGAGGAAAACACCTTTTTAATGGCGTCTTTGACCCGATCCACATTGAAGTCGCCGGAAAGAAAAGATTCACTTTGAGCCTGCGCGGTCGGTCCGACGGACTCGACTTCCGCTTTTCGCCCCTGTTTCATTTTCATTAAAATCTTCAACTGATTCTGTGCTTCCTTGTTTTTCTTGTTGATCCGATAGGCCTGGGCGAAAAGCTTAGACGCCTTGTCGAGAAAATCCTTGTCTTTCATGATCATGCCGAGAAAAAAGTAAGCCTGATCAACCTTGGGATTCAAACCAATGGCCTTTTCGAATAGAACCTGGGCCTGAGCGGTGCGCTCGGCCAGCTTAATATCCTGCATATTGTATATGGCCCACCCGAAATAGGCATGATATAGGGCTTCTTCTGGAAACATTTCCATCGCTTTGGCAAAGTGCTGTCTGGCGATGTGCCATGCCTTATGCTTTACAGCCGACAGTCCGATGTTGAATTCGTTTTCCGCCTGGAGCACGGTATAGACGCTGCGTTTCTGCTTTTCGGCGGGATGACCCATGTTTTTTATATAATCGCGGCGGGTTTTAAACTCGACGAGGACTCTATAAGCCTCCGTAGCCCTGTCCATGACCTCCTTGGCCTTGATCTGAATTTCCTGGGAATAATCGCCCTGAATTTTTTCCGGGTAGAACTTCCTCGTCATCCATCGATAGGCGTAGCGGATCTCCTGTTCGGTGGCCGTTTGAGGAATGCCCAGAAGTTCGAAATAGTTGGCGCTTTTTAAAACCGAGTGTTTGCGAACGATCTCCTGAACCAACTCATCTTCCGTCCCCGCCTCCGCGGTAGTCTGAAATCCGGGAATCGCGTCATGCGGACTGGGCGGATCGTCCCCTCCTTTTTGGCGACCGGCGCCCATCGGTTTACCGACGGTGATTTCCTCTGTCGCCTCTTGGTCAACGGACCTGACTGCCGATTCCATGATTTCGCTTATTTCATCGGACACGGTGATGGCTTCCTCAGGCTCCTGCGCATCCTCATAAACTTTCTTCACATCAAGCTTGGGCATTTGGGACTTGGAGCCCCCCCCCGGAACCAGTTCGCTGAAAATATCCTCTATGCGTTGTCTCTTCTCATCTCCCGTTTGGGGAGCGGCCTTCTCGATTTTCGGCTTGGAAATCAGCCCCACATCTTTCTCGAGTTTTTGATGGGCTTCAGTCTTCGATTCTCTCGTTGATTCCGGACGGGCAACCTTTTCCTTCACAGGCGCAATCGCCGCTCCGGCAACCGGCTTCGGCTTTGCCGCGGATTCGACAAAGCTATCGAGATCTTGGCGGCTGGAGATTCTCATAACATTTTCTATCGTTTTTTCGACGCTCTTGATTTCCTTGTTCAGAAAATCGCCGTCATCGAAGCGGGAGTGTCCCTGCGCGACGTGCTCTCGCTTGTTTCGAATGTTTTTTATCGATCCATTGATCTCCAACATCTCAGCGTGGATCCGCATTAACTGGTCCTTGGCCACTTTTTCACGCTGATTGAGTTCGGCCTCGATAAGCCTGGCTCTGAGTCGCTCCTGTGCTCGTTTGAGGGATTCCTTTTGAGCCTTGTAGATTCTGTGGGATTTGATCACGGCCTCGCGGGCATCAAGAGCTTTCGCGAGAATCTTCGCCAGCTTGATTTTCGCCTGCTGCTCGCGACGTTGAATATCCTCCTCGTGACGCCGAAGCTCTGCGTCCATTTCAAGGCGATGATTTCGATTTTTATCAATAATTTCATGAAGTTGGATTTGCATTTCCGCAAGACGCTCGCGAGCCTCAATCTCTTTTGTATTCAGATCGCTCTCGATTCCCTTCTTCCGGGCTTCGAGAGCCTCTATTTCTGCCTTCCTGGCGCTTTGGCTTTCAAGCTCACTGACCTGACGCGTCGCCATTTCCTTTTTGGCATCGTCCAACTGCTTTCGGGTGGTGTCCAGATTTCGACTGATTCGATCATACTCCGCCTTAGAACTCTTAATGTCGCCTTGATACTGCCGGCGTTCGTTTTTGGCGTCCTGAATGAAGACTCCAACCTTTTTCAGCTCGTCTTTCACAACGGCAAGTTGCTGACTCGCTTTTTCAGCCTTGCTTTCCTCCGCCTGCCGATTCTGGCGAACGAGTCCCACATATTTCTCGATCTGCTTGGTTTTTTCCCTTAGCGATTGAAGGCGATCATGGACGCTCTTTGCCGCATCGCCACTCTCTTTGGCATGCTGCGCCTTTTGGGCGACAATCTGACCGCTGAGACGATCTGCTTCGCTTTGCAGAGTTAAAATTCGTTTCTCGGCGCTTTCTTTCTTTTCCCTCAACTCCCGATCCATGTCAGCATTGGCCTTGCGTAGGCGGTTCGCCTCAGATCGTAGAGTTTCCGATTCCGTTTGAACGGCAACGATTTCGTTTTGCGCTTCGGACAAAGACCGAGCCTGTTGCGCCTTTTGCTCCTCAATCCTAGCCGTCAGGGAACTCAGCTCATCGGCCGCAACCTTCTTATTATCCCCGTACGAGGCCAGAGTTGTTTCGCTTTTTTGCTCGACCGAGTCTCTGCTCCGACCGACGGATTCTTCCAACTCACGCAGTTCACCGATTTTTGCGTTGAGTTGACTGTGTTCACTTTCCAAAGTGGAAATTTCCTTTTCAAGTTCCGCCTTACGTTCTTTGGCTTCGCTTTCCTCTTTTTCTCGCGCCGCGCGAGTTGATGCGACTTCACTTTCCAGGTCATTGACCCCGATGCGAAGACCGGCAATTCTAGATGTCGCCTCCTCCTCTTCCATTTTCTGTCCATGAAGGAATTGATCCTTTTCAGCCCGAAGGCGTTCAGCCTCGGCGCGCAGTTTATCTGACTCCGCATTGGCCTTTTCAATGCGTTGACTTGACTGTTCCAGCAATTCCGCCTGTGTTTGTTCTGTTTCGATTTTCGATTTTTTCAACAGCGCCAGTTGATCTTCCAGTTTCCTTTTGTCTTCGTGCAGCGCGGACAGGATTTTCTGCCGCTGCTGATCGCCGGCTATTGTCTCGTTTTCTGTTTTTTCTTTCTTCTCACGAAGCTCCTCTATCGCCGTGTTCAGTTGCTCAACTTCCAGTTTCGAGGAAGATATTTCCTTTTCGATTTCGGCCTTGCGATTGAGCAAAGTCTGCTGCGCCTGATCGCTTTGCTCGTGAAGGGCTATAATCTTTTCTTCCAGACCACTGGCTTCTTTTCCAAGCTCCGTAATTTTCGAAGCGGCCTGGACTTCTTCCGTTTCTTGTTGTGCCAGAAATTCATCCCGCTTTTGGCGAAGCGCCGTCATTTCCTTGCGCAATTTGTCGCTTTCAGCTTGAATTTCGGCCATACGGCCATGCGACTGGTCCAAAGAATGCCTTTGCGTTTTTTCCGCTTCAATTATCGCGGCCTGCAACACGCCGAGGGCATCTTCCAGCTTTAGCTTTTCATCACGCATCCCTGAAAGAGCTTCCTGATGTTCCCGTTCACCACTCTCTTTTTCCCTGGCAACCGTCTCTTTCGACTCGTGCAACTTCCGAATTTCATCATTGAGCGCTTCGATTTCGCCATGGCGTGATTCAATCTTTTCGTCAAACTCCGATTTGACCTGATCGAAAGCCTCCTGTTCTTTTGCTTTGCGATCGCCGATGCGCGCAACTTCCTCTTCCAAATTTTTCGATTCCGAGCGAAGTTCGGCAACTCTCGATTTCGATTGCTCTTCTTCCATTTCCCGACTATGCGCTGCTTCATCCCTTTTGGCGCGAAGTTCGCTGATTTCTTCGACGAGGATATTGGCCTCGTTTTGCGCCTGCTCCACAGCGCTACGAGCCTTTTCCTGCGCCTGCGCACGTTCCATATCCAAATTCTCTTTGGAGTTTTCCAGAGATTCGAACTCCTTTTGAGCACTGGCAATACCTAACTGCAATTCGGCCAGGCGACTTTGGGCTTCTTCCTCCCTTAGCCGATACTCCGTTTCCTTATTCACCTTGTCTTCAAGAAGGCTGTTGATTTCACCTTCCAGCATATCGGCGTCAACCTGCAGCGTTGCCAGTCGATCCCGAGCCTCTGATTCGGCATGACTGTATTTGGCTTCGGATTCGGTTTTGCGCTTTTGCAGATTTTTTATTTCCAGCGACAACCGCTCCACTTCCATCTGCTCAGCAAAATCATCCACGCGTTCCGGCGATGCCGAAGGCCTGGGAGCGTCCCATGATGCGTCATGGGCTTTGTCGTCCTCAACAGATTCGGCGGTATCTTCGGTCGCATCAACCGGCCCGGCGAAATGTGCAATCTGTTCCGCCAGCGTTGAAAGAATCAGAGAACCTGAATATGGTTCCTCAAGAATGGAATCAACATTCCAACCGGGGTCGAATTTCGCATCCATGACGGCTCTGTGAAAAATCGGGCCGCTTCCCGTTAAAATGACTGGCGTGTGCTTTCCTTCAGGCATTTCCTTTATCTGTTCCGCCAACTTCGAACCCGGAAGCTTCGGCAGGTTCAATGTAAGAATCACAGCGTCGGGGCGCGTCTGTTTAAAAGCGCCGACAGCTTCAGCGCCATCTTTGCAAAAATAAACTTGATGGCCGCCGACGTTAAGGATTTTGTTCAGCCAGGTCCGCTTCTTTGCGCTGTGGTCAACCACAAGAATTTCGGCCAATTTTCATCCCTCTTATAGTGCGTGTCGTTCCGAGAGAAAGAGCATATTTGGAATAAAGGTCAACTCACTGCCAATGTCAAGATCACGCTCAATCAAGCCATCTTGGCATACGCTGTTTATTGGCTTTAACTATAGTAAAATGAATTCGCTACGCCTCGCCCCAACACGGACAAAAACGCCAACATAATTTATCCTTTTAGCATAGGCTTTGTCAAAGAACTCCGGGAATCGAGGCCAACGTTGCGCTGAGTCGAGACAATGATGCGCGCTCTTGCCAGGAACCATCAGGACGGATTTTTGCGATGCTCGACTTACTTTGCAATGTCGATCTCGGTGATTTAGCTTGAAAAATACCTTGTTTTCCTTTTATTCGGTATGGCAAGGCCATTTAGGGCATGGACCTGTCGTTCATCATGGGTTATCGTCTCGTCCAGTGAGAAAATTCGTCAAGCAGCGGGAGATTCTGAAAGTGACCCACAAACGTCTTCAAAAACGTGCGACTCGAAGGATGCTTGCCAAAGTTCACATTCAGTCCAGTGACTTTCACGCATTCGTTCAGGATCTATCCAAATCAGGCCTTGGCCTCACCTGCAATCAGGATGTGGAGGTCGGTCATCCGGTTTCGGTTTTTCTCACAGCTCCGGAAATGGAAGGGCGGGAATTGAATGGTATGCTGGTGCGTAAAAGAGACCTGCCCATCATTTCCCAGCACAAATATTTGTTGGGTATCAGACTGACCGATCCTCCCGAAGATTATGTCCGTTTCGTAGAAATAACGCTTCGCAGTGAGTACAAACGGAGGGAATTCACGCGTTTCGAGGATGCTCTGGAAGTCACCGTCAAAGACATCCTGGGTCTCATGAACGCACAAACCGAGAACATTTCCGTCAAAGGCTTATATATCAAAACTGCGGGTCCGCTGGACGTTGGATCAGAATACGATGTGGCTTTCACGGGAAAGACCATGGACAAAACCCTCAATTGCCTTGTGGAAGTTGTCACCAGCTTCGACTGCTGCAACAATGGGGAAGACAGGTATCCTTACGGGGCAGGCGTAAAAATCATTTCCTTCGCCGGCGACGACGACAAATATTTTCTTGATTACCTGAAAAACCTGGTAGATCTGAACTGGTACCACTCTCCAGAAGAAATCAGACAAAAGGCACAATCCACAAATTAGCCTACTCCCTTCTTTTGCTTTGACAAAACAAGCTGCAATTTGCTATTAGATTTCAATAGATGTTTGTGAAAATTCGTTGGCGAAAAATGAACCTTTACAAGGTTGGAGGAAAAATGATGCGAAAACAGAATTGGGCAATACTGGCGATTGCGGCGCTTCTTATCTTCGGAGTCGTTGGATGCGACGAGGATAGCGCTGCGGAGGCCGCCAAAAACGCGCTGTGCGATGAACTCGGATTAGTTTGTGACGAAGATGCTGTCGGCGTCGATACGCCGGACGGTTGGTACTTCCTGTTTGCCAAGGACCTTGATGAGGATCAGTCCTCGGTGATCGACCAGGAACTCGAGATCCCGCAAGTGGGTACGCTCGTTGATTTTCTTGGTGTGGATGAGGACGACCTGGACCAGATGATCGCTGTGGCGAAAGTCGAAGCCGTAGATGGTTTTGGCAACAGACTGCGCTACGCCAATAAGGTCATTTACGACGACGGCGCAATCAAACTGGATTCCGAGACGATGGAAAAGCTGGGAGATTCGATCGGGTCTTCCGGCGCGGGCATGTACGCCTTTTACTTCTCCGCAGAGCAAAACGGCTTCGTCAGCGGTGAAGTCAAGGACTGCAGCGGCAACGCGAAATCCGGCATCCAGGTTACGGCTTCCGACAGCCCCTTCTTCACGTACACGGGCGAAGAACCAGAGGGCGGATGGGCGCTGCCCACGCTAAGCGGCAAACCGGCCGCGGTTAATTTCAGCGACGGCGACGACTGCCAGGGTGAAACATCCGCTCCGTCCACGGACACGGAAGAGGATCCGAACCCCAAGACTGAGACCTGCGGCGGGGATGGCGAACCACCCTGTAACGTGGACGATACGCCCCCGAATGACGAATTTGAGGATGAAACCGACAACGTGGACACCGGTGAAAATGAGATGGAAGATTCGCCTCCTGAAGAGGATCTCGGCGACCGTATCGATTTTGAAGATGGTCTGGCCGCCGGTTGGGTATTCACCACCGGTTGCCTGTCAGGTGTGGGCGATCAGGCCTATGGCGCCCTGTTCCCCGGCGGCGACGAGGATCAGTATCTCTACATCTCTTCGGGCGGCGATGGCGTGCAAAGTTGCACGGCCACAGTTACTGTACCGGTCCCCAGCGGAGCCACCAGCATGGAGATCAGCTACAACTTCGTGAGCCAGGAATACGAAGAGTGGGTCGGCAGCGCCTATAACGACATCTTCACCGTCATCGTGCAGGGTTCGCCGATCTACGCGGTCAACCGCTCGGTCAACAACGTCGCCACAAGCGACGACTGGATGGATTTGGCCGGCGACGCCGTGACAATCGCCGAAATCGGAGATTCGCTTGACGCCCAATGGAACGACAATCCCAATGAGTTCGATGGCGGACTCAAAGGCGGCGACGGCGAAAGCAATCCCCGCGGCGCACCCGTTAACGACAACCTGGGCAATACGGCTTCCGTGCCGCTGCCCGAGGACTTTGCCTCGATCACGATCATCGCCACCGTCTCCGACGTGGCCGACTCGATTTACGACTCGGCGGGCCTGATCGACTGGATCGAATTTAAGTAACCACCTTTCTCGTTTACGACAAACGGCGCGGCCAATGGCCGCGCCGTTTTTTATTTACGAATTCCGCATTCCGAATAAGAAAATCGCCATTCCAAATTCGAAATTCCGCATTCTTACATAATCGGCTTCAATCCCAAGTGCCGCGCTATGACGACGCGCTGAACTTCGCTGGTTCCCTCGCCGATCTCCAGCAGTCGCTGATCCCGATAAAAACGTTCCACGTCGTACTCCTTCATCAGGCCGTAACCGCCGTGGATTTGGACCGCAGCGTGCGTCACGCGACGCATGACCTCCGAGCAATACAGTTTGGCCATGGCGGCTTCCCGGCCGAAAGGTCTTTTTTCATCCCGCAGCCACGCGGCCTTGTACAGAAGCGAACGGGCGGCCTCAATCTCCATGGCCATGTCCGCCAATTTGTTGGAAATGGATTGGAAATTGCCGATAATCTTGCCGAATTGCGTTCTTTCCTTGGCATAGCGCAGCGCTGCCTCAAAGGCTCCCTGCGCGCCGCCGAGACCCATAGCGGCAATGGAAAGACGCCCGCCGTCCAACGTTTTCATCATCTGGTGAAATCCCTCGCCCTTGACGCCCAGCAGATTTCCTTTGGGAACGCGGCAATCATCAAAGTAGAGTTCGCCCGTATCGGAAGCCCGCCACATCATTTTGCCGTGCATGGTCACCGCTTTGAATCCGGGTGATCCCTGCGGGACAAGGATGCAGGACAGTTCATTTCTTCCGTCGTCTCTTTTGCCGGTCACTGCCTGCACCACGCAGATTCCCGCCATTTCGGAAGAGGAATTTGTGATGAAAATTTTGCTGCCGTTGATGACCCACTCGTCCCCGTCCAGTTTTGCGGAGGTGCTGCTCGCGCCGGCATCCGATCCGGCGTTGGGCTCGGTCAGGCCAAAACTGGCCAGAATTTCACCCGCGCACAACCTGGGCAGCCACTCGTTTTTCTGCTGGTCGCTCCCAAAATAATAGATCGGCCCAATGCCGAGGGAATTTCCGGCCGCGATGGTTGCGGCCTGTGAGCCGTCCACGCGGGCGATTTCCTCCACCGCGATCACGTAGCCCAGATAACCGACCTCTGAGCCGCCGTATTCGGATGAGACAAACATACCGAAAAGCCCCATTTCAGCCATCTTTTTCGTCAGTTCAATCGAAAAACTTTCCTTTTCGTCAAATTCGTGCGCGACCGGCTTGATTTCATTTTCCGCAAATTTCCTCACCTGATCGCGAAGTGCGTTTTGCTCCGGCGTTAGATCAAAATTCATAATTTCCTTGCTCCTTTTCAATTATCCTTAAGAAACTTCGCTTATAGAATATCGTTCAAGGACCAGTCTAACTCAGTCCATGTGAATTTGAATTCGTTTGACCTGACAATCTTCGTCAATTCGCCCTCGCCATATTTCGCCAGAAGATTCATCAGGATGATTTCCCTTTTTTCGCGATTTTTATACTGTCCCGGCTTGAAATTTCCCGATGTAAACAGGCTCGCATGGTTCTTCAAATAGGGTGTCACCAGTACGCAACTTCCGGTCGGACTCAGGCTGACATTGCGTTTATCTGTAATAAATTGCCTTGCGGCTTTATCCAAATGTACATGAAGATTTTGCGCCGTGTATACATCCGCGGACAATGCTGCGCCGCCTTTCGTTCCGTTGCATATCCCGAAAATGAAGAATGGTGCGCCCAACGAAGGAAGAATGTTGTTTTCGATACGACTTAATGTGACCTTGCCCTCAGGCGATTTAAAGCGGATATCGGTCCAGGCTCCTTTGATGCTCATGGGGGAATTGGCCGGAAACTTTGAATACTTCGCTCCTCCCTTTATGGGATAGTTTTCCACAACGATTTTCAGAAGAAAAATATTGTATGCGTTGATCCAATAGGCCCTTTTCTGATCCAGAGTGAAACTTTGGTATTCCTTCTTTTTCGCTTTGCTGATGGTTTTCACGCACTCGTCCAGTTCCTTTTCATGGATCGCCAGCGCCGAATAGTTAACCTTTTCGTTTTTCAAATATTTGGAGTACAGCGACGAAAGGCACGCGTAGTTATAATCGAAGGGATCAGCGGCCGACGCCGACGTCGAAAAGCAAAAACTCGTCGCAATGACAATGGCGACCGTAGCGCAAAGGCATTTCATGATAAATCTCCTCGTTTCATAGACATCCACCGGTTTTAGAAACGCAAAATCAGCGAAACACCGACGTGCGTGGTTTTTAGCAATTTTAGGGCCATTGGTAAAGTGGACCTACGTTGATCCATAGCGGCGATTTGTGTGGGAGCAGACGCAAAATGGCCACCCTTCTTTACAAGCCAATAATTAGCCGCTAGGTTTTTGCTTTTGATTTTGGGTCATTCCAAATCATTGGAGGATTTTACCCATGTGCGGCGTCATCGGCATCATCTCTAAAGAACCGGTTTCCGGCAGACTCATTTCAGGAAGTGAGCGACTTCAAAATCGGGGTGAACGTTCCGTTCGCATCGTCACCTATGATCGCGAAAAGAACTTATTTTTCCAAAACGGCGGTTTGAAGCCCCCTTCACTACAGTTTTTTGATTTTAATCCCAATAATGCACCGGGTTGCTCGGGCATCGCACATACGCGATATGCAACCGTCGGCGACCTTGATCCGGCGTCTTTGAGCCGAAACATCCAGCCGGTTCTCACGGATCGCCCGGGCATGGCCACATGCTCCAACGGCGATCTGGTCAATCATCACAGCCTGATGCAGAAACTTCGCGACAATGGTTTTTCTTTCGACACGCAGGTGGACGCCAAGGTCACGCAACACATCCTTATCAAGCACCTCATCAATTCCAAGTTTTACCAAGCGGAAAAGATTGATGAATTCATCGACACCTTGTTTGGCAGCGTTCAATCGACAATGAACGAACTGGTCGGAGCGTATTCGGCGCTATGCCTGATGGAAAAGGGCCTGCTTGCATTCAAAGACCCCCACGGCATTCGCCCATTGTGCTACGCCCATCGGGAAAACTCCAAAGGAGAAATCATCGAATGGGCTTTCGCTTCGGAATCCACCGTCTTCAATTATTTTGGCGACTACCACGGGATCACGGAAGTCGAACCGGGCGAGGCCGTTTTCATCAGCAATGAAAATCTGGACAAGATTTATAAAAAGCGACTGGTCAAAAGCCGCGAGGCCTTTTGCTTTTTTGAGTTTTGCTACTTCGCCCGTCCCGATTCGCTTTTCAAGGGAAAATACGTTGAAGTGGTCCGGCGAACTATGGGCCATATTCTGGCCGAAGAATACAGTCACCTGAAGGATCAGATCGACACCGTATGCGGCTTGCCGGGAACGGCGATAACAACAGGTCTTTCCTTCGCGCACCAACTTGGCCTCCCCTACCATCAGGCCATCATCAAAGTCGGCAACAAGCGGAGTTTTCAAGAGACCTCCTCCAACAAAAGACAAAAGGCCATCGACGACAAGTTTATTTTCATCCGTCATTTCATTGAAGGCAAACGCGTCGCCATCGTGGACGACTCCAACGTTCGCGGCACCACCAGCAAAAAAATCATCAAGCGCCTGCACAGCCTGGGTGCCAAAGAAGTACGCTTTCTCTTCTATACTCCGGAGATCGTCGGGCCGTGTTTCTATGGGATCGATACGCCGGATGAGAATTTGCTGATCGCTTATAACCGCTCCAACGAGGAAATCCGCAAAGAAATGGGATGCAAAGGCGTTCATTACATTTCCCATGACGGTTTGATACGCGGACTGGGCATACCCAAAGAAGAGTTATGCCTGGCCTGCCTGACCGGAGACTATCCGACGGACGTCGCCGAAGCACGGCAGCGCGTCAAGCATCGACGCATCGAACGCGAATGCTCGGATCAGACGGAAGAAATTCTGCCCTTCTGTTGAGTAAAAAATACTGATAAAATCAGTCGATGCCGACCTCGACGGGAATCGGTGTGAAATCCACCGAATCGGCAGCGCAGAAAATATACTTAAGCTTATTTCTCATTCCCCGCACGGCCAGGGCGTGATCGCTTCCGTGATAGTGCCCGTAAACGACCGCAGCGACCCCAAATTTCTCCAGGATATCTGAAAAACCCACATGATTGCTCCCCTTGATGAGCGGCGGAAAATGCATCATGGCGATGATTGGCAGCTTTGCTTTTTCAGCATTTTTCAGGGAAAGCTCCAGCCGCCATCGCTCCCTATCGTAAATCCTGATGTCCGCCTGCAAATCCTTCGTGTACTGGTTGGGAACCGGCGTATTCCAACCCCTTGTTCCGGCGACAATGTATTGCTCTACGACGAGGCTGTCATTTTGCAACAGGGAAATGGACGGCGGCATAGCAGCCCTGAGCCTTGTGATCCCGTCCCACCAATAATCGTGGTTGCCGCGAATCATCACTTTGCGGCCGGGCAATTCATGAATCCATTGCAAATCCGGCGCTGCCTGATTCAGGTTCATGGCCCAGGAAATGTCTCCGGCGATCAAAACCGTATCGCCGTCTTGCACAACCCTTCGCCAGCCTTCGGCGACTTTGGCCGTATGGTTAACCCAATGCGGGCCGAAGATGTCCATGGACTTGTTGACGCCGAACCCGAGATGGAGATCGGCAATGGCGAAGATCGGCAAAGTTCATTCCTTAGCGTGCGAAACCCTTTGGAAAACTTTACAACGTCGTATCCCATCGCACAAGTCTGAAAGTTTTCCCCTGCGGGTAGCGCGGACTTTGGCCTTGTGATAAAAAGACTGACACCAGCGTCACCCGTTTTCGGATTTAATCAGGGCGCCAAAAAAACGAAACGATCCGACAGGAGGCAAGACAAATGAAAAAGCTATTACTTCTGGTTATCTGCGCGATGATTTTTGCCCTTCCCCTTTCTTCCGACGCCAGCTATTGGACGAAAAAGATGGGACGCGAGGATGGACTTTTCCCCGACGGATCTTTTTCCGACGTGCAAGCCCTGTCCGAATATTCCTTCATCGCCGCGGGCACGAAAACAGAAGGAATCGTCGACATTAACTTCAACCTCCTGTGGCTAAGCCAGGACGGCGGCGAAACTCTTACGCCCATTTTCAACGCCGGAGAATTGACCCAGGGCCTTTTCTGCATGGAATACCTGATGATCAACGCCCTACACTTTTTCACCGATACAACGGGCCTGATCTTCGGCTCCTGGGGCAACAGTTATGATAACTGCGGGATCATGACGACTTCCACAAATTACATTGCCAACACGATCAGCCAGGGCGGCTTATGGGACGTAGTATATATCGAACCCTACCGACCTGACTCGCAATTGACCGCCGTTGACTTCCTTGACGACATTCACGGCCTTGTCGCCGGTGGGAGCGATAATATCTGGCTCACCGCAAACGGCGGCGGCTCCTGGACATATTCGGCCTTCGATGCGCCCGAATATTCGGGCAATGCCACCAGTGTTTCCTATGCGAGTTCTACATCGATGTTCGTTGTCGGCGGCGGTCGACTCATCAAGTCAAACAACGGCGGATTGAGCTGGCAAAGCGTAGACATCGAGACCTCCGGCAGCGTGCGGGATATTCAATTCATGGGCGACAAGCGTGGTTGGCTTCTTGTCACCGGGGGCGACGACGTGCAAATGCTGATCACGCAAGACGGGGGCGATTCCTGGGAAACGGGAGAATTTCCTATTGTGGCCGGAATCGGCTCTCCCGGAAGCGACTACACGGTCCGAGATTTCACGATGCTTTCCCGGCACGTAGGCTGGGCCGTCGGCACGGACTACGGCAACCTGACAGAAACGAATTTCCAATCCGTCATCTTCAAAACCATCGACGGTGGCCTGACCTGGGAGACTGACGAATACGTCGGTAAAGGCTCGCTCAACGCCATCAACATGTTCACTGCCAAGCAGGGTTTCGCCGTGGGCGATCAGACGACTGTGCTGTCTTTTCGCAATCCCAACAACGTGGCGCCCATCGCCGAGGCCGGCGACGCGATCTTCGCAATCGTCGATCAGACGATCACCCTTAACGGCGAAGAATCCTTCGACGAGGATGGAGACCTTTTAACTTATCAATGGAGTCTCGAAGAGGGCGCTGAAGCCGTCGCCCTGGACGACGCAACTTCCGAAACGCCGCGTTTCACGGCCTCAACGCAAGGCGAATATATTTTCGCGCTACAGGTTTTCGACGGCATCGCGTTGTCGCCGCCGGATCGCGTGCAAATCATCTTCGATCCGGTTCCCGGCTCGGACGATGATGCGGACGACGATACAACGGAACCTGATGAAAGCGACGATGATGAGGACGAAGAAGACGACGGGGGCTGCTGCGGATAGGGCAAGCCTAAAAAAACGAATATGCCCGAGCCAACAATATATTCCGGAACTTTCGCGCAGTGCGTGGACGCTTTCGTCCAAAACACTCTTGATGAAAAACGCCGGGACGCTCTTAGGCCCATCGTCGCGCTGGTCGGATCGAACGCCATGCGCCAGGAACTTCGCGAGCGCTTGCACAAAGGCGGCGGAGGCATTCTTGGAGTTTATTGCCTGACCTTCAAGGACCTGGTGGAAAAGCTGGGGAGTTCTTCCTTTTTCGCCGCAGGGAAAAGGCCGGTGGAAAAGCTCTACCATCTGGCCACGATCCAGCGCCTGATCAAAGAGAAAAGCCAATACTTTCAAAATGTGTCCCAATACGAGGGGACTTCGCAGGCCATTTCCCAGACTTTTGAAGATATCCGGGAAGCGGGATGGGAAACGATACCTGTCCGCCGCGATTCCTCGGATAAAATCAAGGACATGGCCTCAATATTTGACGCGCTTCGCGATGCATTCGCCCAAAACGACTTGTACACGCTGCATGATCTATTCGACGCCGCCTGCTTAAAGGCATCATCATTTCAAAAATTATTCCAATGCCCCGAACTGCGCGTGATCGGACTGTACGACCTCAACGCGCAGCAGGACAAATTGCTCGCGGAGTTGGCCGCTCATATTCAGCTACGTTATTACATTCCCCGCGTCACGCATGCCTCCAATTGGGCGAAAAACAAAGGCATTGAAGAAACATCAATGTTTATAGCCGATGCACAGCGAACCACTATACTTTCCGCACTTTCTCCCCTTGGAGAGGTTAGGGAAATCATCCGTGAAGCCAAAAAACTCCGCCATCGACCGGATTCTCCGATCCCCTATCACAAAATGGGCGTACTCGTGCGTCATAGGGGTGAATACGCCGATCTTTTTGCGGATATCTGCGCCGAAGCCGAAGTTCCCTGCAAAATTCATGGGGGCTGCTCGCCGACGGGTTCGCGAGCTTTGCGCCTGCTGGCGGGACTAACCGGGCTCATCGATTTCACAAACGAAAATGGGCGCTTGCATCCCAACTTGAAACGCGCGGGTACGGTGACTTTTCTCGATGCCTGCCGACTGCGGCCAGACTCTGCGTGGCCTGCGAATATACAAGAAATGCAAAGGCTCTGGAATCACATCAGCCGCGACGCCCATATCCGAAAAGGCAAAGACTGGGATCGGCAACTAAAAAATTACCGTAAGAAAAACAAAGGAATCGCATTGTTAGAAAGCGCCGAAGCGCTTGCCTCGGCGATCGCCGTTCTGTCGGAAGGATTGTTGAAAATCGCCGGCGCAAAAAGCTTTCAAAGCGCCGCGACGCATTTCGAGTCTCTCGCAAATAGATTCATCGAAGCGGACGAGTCCTACAAAACGGCGCTTGAAAGCCTGGAAACGCTGAAACATCTTGACGACGCGCACGCGGACTTCGACCCCTTGCGCTTCAAATCGCTCCTGCTCGAAATGATTTACGAAGTCAAGGACCTCAGTCGATGCGCCGACCCGGAAGGCCTGCAGGTCATGGATATGTCCGCCTCCCGCGGACTGCGTTTCGATGTGGTATTCATTCCAGGGTGCGTGGAAGGCATGATCCCGCATCTTGGCAGGCCGGACCCGATTTTGCTCGACAAAGAGCGCATTGATCTCAACAAAGCCCATCGTGGCAGCCCTTTGCCTCTCTTTTCGAATCGACCTGAAAACGAACGAAACCTATTCGACTCGGCTTGCATGGCCGCTTCAAAACACCTGATCCTGACTTATCACCGCCAGGACGCCGGGATGGGAAAGCCGAAGCTCCCAAGCCATTTCCTTCTCCATATTTTCGGCGAGACATCCCCGATGGATGACTTCATTCGCAACCATGTCAGGCAAATCCCATCAGGCGCGCCTGCCGCGAGAAATGTTAACGAAGCCTTGTCGGGCGACGAAAAAGACTTGGTTCTGATGAAAACGCTGGCAGCCGTGGACCCTACCGGACCTGTTTCGTTTCTTAGAAATTTCCACCCGGCCTTCGAACGCGTCTGGCGCAAACAACTTCATCGCTGGACCGAGCGCGAGATCGGCCCCTGGGAAGGGTTGTGCGCCGGCAAGGAGGCAAAGCGGCTGTTAGCCGGTCGCCTTGAAAAGAGCAAAGCCTTTCACGCAACGAAGATCGAGGCCTATGTAAAATGCCCGCGCCGGCACATGTTTGAAAATATCCTGAAACTCCAAAGGCCGGAAACCCCGGAAGATGTTGTCAGCCTTCCCGCCAATAAACGGGGAACCCTGATCCATCAAATTCTTTCGGAATTGGAGCAGGAGGGCCTGACGCAAGATGAATGGATCGCCCGCGTCAAGAAAAAATACGGGGCGTATATCGATGACAACCTCACCGGCGGAGGCGCTCTCGACGAGATCGAGGCCGCAAGGCTGATCGAATGGATCAAACTTTTCGAGGAAATGATCGACGAAAATAAATCCGTTTATAAAAGCGCGCAGCCCGAGAAAAGAATTGCTGTCGATATCGCCATTGGTGGCCAGTCCAAATCCCCTTTTCGTCTTGCCGGGCGACTGGACAGACTCGACAGCGACGAAGGGGGACGTGAGAGAATCATTGATTTCAAGACCGGCAAATCTTCCGACGGCCTTTTGGGAAGCAAAGGATTGGCCGACGACAGTTTCAACGCTGGCGCCACTTTGCAAATTCCCCTCTACATGCTGGCGATGACCGAAAACGCCGCCAAAACCGAAAATTTCGAAAGTTTTGTCGACCTCTCTCTCGAAGCAGCGTACTGGCACTTGAAGGATAAAGACGGCAATCTCAATCCACAGACAATAAAATTCTCAAACGAGTTCATTCAAAAGAGCGCGAACGAATTAAAGAGCATCTTGCGTGAGGTCGTTGAAGGAATGCTGGCGGGTCATTTTGTTCCCCGTCCCGACGTGGCGATAAATGATGCGCCCTATTGCACGCATTGCGATTATAAAAACATCTGCGACGGCCTGAGCCGCAAATTTATTGCCTACAACGGCCTTGGCCAAAAGAACTGCCCGTGGCTTGCGAGACTGACGCCGCCCGCAAGCGAGTCGAAAAAATGACAAAACCAAAAGACGACTCCACCAGGCAAAAAGCCATTCATGGGCGCAATGCCAATTTCCTTCTTGAAGCCGGGGCCGGCACCGGAAAAACGCATACGCTCGTGCGCCGTATTCTTTCTTTGCTCCAGGGTGACAAACCCAAAACAAGCCTAGACCGGATCGCGGCCATCACTTTCACCGAAAAAGCCGCCGCCGATCTGAAACTGAAAGTCAGGGAAATCATAGAAGAGCAAGCCGCCATTTCTCATGACGAAAAACTGACGAGGGCCATAGGCGACATTGATCGCGCCCCTATCATGACGCTTCACGGCTTCTGCCTTTCCCTGCTCAAGGAACGCCCTGTCGAAGCGGGAATAGATCCCCTGGCTTCAATCCTGGATCCACAGGCCGCCTCCACGCTGGCGGAAAATATCTACGATGACTGGTTTGATGAGATGGCCGCGAATCCGACGCCGGTATTTCGATGGTACCTGATCAATAAAGATTATTATAAGCGGCGAAGCGATGAAGATTGGCTCTGGAAACTGGCCCGCCGGATTATACACGATTCCGACATCCTCATGGACTTCAAACCCGATGAAGATTTCGACTTCCCCCAAAGCGTCCAATCGCTTTTCGATCTCGAAAAAGCTGCTTTCGATTACGCGCAAGCGCATTGCAATAATGAAGACGACAAAGGCTTTTGCGACTGCATGAGTTTTCATGACGCCGTATTGGATTTGCCCGAACCGGACAATGAAGATGATTTCGCAGACGCCTTCCAAAATCTGCCTGCCATGAAACCCAGCCTCGGTACGAAGAAAAACTGGGAAAAGGACTCCCTCCCGCAATTCAAATCTTATCGAAAAAAGCTCAAGGAACTTGTCGAAATTTTCAGCAGGGTCTGCCACAGCTCAAAAATTTGGGAACTTTTCACACTCACGCAGGAGTTCGCCCGTCGCTATGACGCCGAAAAAAGGCGAATCGGGGCGCTGGATTTTTCGGATATTCTCACCCGAACCCTTGAGATGCTGGAAAATAATCAAGACAACGTGCGCCGATACTTCCGCAATAAGTTCGACCACATTTTCATCGATGAGTTTCAGGACACCGATCCCCTGCAGATGAAAATCGCTTCCTGGCTTTGCAGCGTTTCCGATGCCGAAAGCGATGATATTCAGGAGTTTTCGCCAGGGAAACTCTTTGTCGTCGGCGACCCCAAGCAATCGATTTATCGCTTCCGCCGCGCAGATATTGAAATCTATGAGGACACCAGGCGAAAATTTGAAAGTCGTGGCGAAGCGCATCATATTCAGGTCAATTTCCGAAGCGTTCCGAAAATTCTCGATTTCGTCAATCACGCATTCAGGCCGCTCATGGTGCAAGACGAAGATGAGCCAGCAAGCCCCAATTACGTTGAACTGACGCCCTTTCGCGGCCAGGACGGCGAAGGGATTATCCCCGATGACTCCGGCGTTGTGTTCATCGCTCCGAATCGACCGCTGGACGAAAACGACGACCCACTGCGCCTGGAATACGCAGCCATCGCTCAGTGGATAAGCGACGCCGTTGCTTCCCACCTCAAAGTCCCTGACAAAGTAAGACCCGGCGAAAAAAAGACTTTCAAACTGGGCGGGGCGCTAAAGGAAATCGCAAACGATGGCGATAAACCCAGGGACTTTTCGCGTGATATGCGTTTTGGGGACATCGCAATTCTCAATCGTCGCGGAACAACTTTCAGTGCGCTGGAAGAAACACTCGGCATGTACGGGATTGACTACATTGTCACCGGCGGCAAGGTGTATTTTCAAAGGCCGGAGGTCATCGCCGCCGTCAGCGCCATGTCATGCCTGAATAATCCCGACGACTCGTTGTCTCTCGCCGAGTGGCTGACTTGCGATCTCGTGGGCTTTTCCGACGAGGACTTGCTGATTCACACGCTGTCAAAAGAGGATGAAACCCTTTCATACGCATCCCTGCCGGAGCCGTGCGAAAATGAGAATGATCTCACAAAACACCTGCGCGCCATGCAGGAGATTCACGAAAAACGCGACGAGGTCGGCTGCTGTCAAACGCTGAAAAGCCTCTTTACGCTCAGCGCCGCTATCCCCGCGGCGCAGGCGCTCAGGCGAGGCGACGTGGCGGTGGCCAACTTAAATAAAATCCTCGACGCCTCCCGCGCCGCCGACGCCAGACGCAGCACCTTCGGGGAGTTTGCCGCCGAATGGGCCGAAGCCTTTAAGAGTCAGCGCGACGAGGCCGATCACAACGTCGCCGAAGAAGAGGACGATGTTGTCCGTATTCTCACGATCCATAAGGGCAAAGGGCTGGACTGGCCGGTAGTCATCATCCCCGATATGGCCGCGCAATTCAGGGGCGGATCCTCCCCGCCGATCCTGACTCAACGGGTCCCCAAAAAACGTGTCGGGATTCGGCTGGTGAAAAATTGTGAGACAGGGGACTACGACGAAATGAACGAACGGGAAAAACACTTTTCAGAAGCCGAAAGAATCCGTCTCCTTTACGTCGCCATGACACGCGCAAGAGATTACCTGGTTTTGCCTCTGTTTTCGCGAGTCATTCACAATAAAAATGGCGCCGTTCGCCCCCAAAAGGGATTCCTGGAGCTCCTCGTTAAGTCCAGCGTTATAAATGATGAATTGAAACTCGCCGATCCGATCAAAAAGCTTGTACGGAACTCCGTCAAATTCGACGTGGACAAAAAGGATTTGAAACTGGCGACCAGCCCCGCCTGGGATTTGCCGAAAATCATCAAAGAAAAAGGCGATGACCTGCCCGAAGGCGTAGCCGAAGCTTTAAGGCAAAGGTCCGAAAATCCGCCGCCGCCTTCCGTCAATGAAACAGCGCCGCGTTTTCATTCCCCCAGCGCCCATGAGACGGAATTTACACCCGGAGAAGGCTCATCGGACGGCCAGAAGCTCGGCAGCGCATTTCATGAACTGATGGAAAACCTCAATTTCAATGACCGCCCATCCTGGTCGCTGTCACTGGACGCTGTTACATACAAACACGGTTTGAGCCAAGAACAGCGAGCGCAATGCGAAAAATGGCTGAATAACTTTTCAAAAAGCTCACTTTTCCCAGCATTGCAAAAATGCGTGCGTTATACCGAAGTCCCTTTCACCTGGAAGGGCCGGGACCCGGAATCCGGCGCGGTCCGGGATTTTGGCGGCTCCATTGATCTGCTCGCGCATTCCCATGACGATCTGTACATCGTGGATTATAAAACCGACAGGGTTCGCGGCGATGCCTTGAAAAAGCGTTTCGAGTCCTATAAGCGCCAAGGCGCTGTTTATCTTGAAGCGGTGAAAAGCATTGTACCGAACGCACAAAGCTGCAAGATGATTTTTTGTTTCGTTGACCCTGGTATTGAGATGGAATTGGACCTATAGCACGAATCCCAGCGCTCATTTCGGACATTTTTAATATTATTCAATTTTACTCACAAGGTAGCGGCAGCGTTGACGACTATCGCGAAATATGTATGATCGGCTTCGCAGTGTCGGCATGAGGAACTCACATGACCAGCCTCTTATTGATAGCCGTTTCGGCAGTACTCGTAAACAATTTCGTCCTGGCGCGTTTTTTGGGCATCTGCCCCTTCCTGGGCGTTTCAAAGCGCGTGGAGACAGCCTTCGGCATGGGCATGGCCGTCATCTTCGTGATGACCATGGCGGGCATCGTCACATGGCTCTTGCAGACCTACGTGCTCACGCCGCTGGGCGCCGGCTATCTGCAGACCATTGTATTCATCCTGGTGATCGCCGCTTTCGTGCAGTTCGTGGAAATGGTTATACAGAAAATGCGCCCATCCCTGTATCAGGCGCTAGGCATCTTCCTCCCCCTGATCACAACGAACTGCGCCGTTTTGGGTATGGCCGTTTTGACCATTCAAAGTGGATACACCTTTATTGAAATGCTGTTTTTCTCTGTTGCGGCCGGCATCGGATTCACACTGGCGCTGGTTCTACTGGCCGGCTTGAGAGAACGCATCGAATTCTCGGAAGTCCCTGAATCAATGAGCGGCGCGGCGATCGCCCTGATCACCGCCGGGCTGCTCAGCCTGGCGTTCATGGGTTTCGCGGGACTGGTATAACGGGATTATCATGCTTACAGCCGTTCTCATTCTTTCATTACTCGGATTGATCTCCGCCGTCGGATTGGGCGTAGCAAGCCGCGTGTTTTATGTCGAAATCGATCCTCTGGTGGAAAAGCTGACTGAAGTTTTGCCCGGCGCCAACTGCGGAGGGTGCGGGTATGCGGGATGCGCAGGATTCGCAGCAGCCCTGGCCGCAAAGGAAGTCGGCATCAACGACTGCTCCGTAGCCGACAGCGACACAAAGCAAACCCTGGCCAGACTTCTGGGCGTGGAACTGACTGAAACTGCCAAAGAAGTCGCCGTCGTTCATTGCAAATTCGATCCGAGCAAAATGCAAAATCGCTTTGAATACAAAGGCGTCTCCTCTTGCAAAGCGGCCAACATGCTCGGAGGACAACTGGACTGCTCTTACGGATGCCTGGGCTTCGGCGATTGCGTGAAGGCCTGTAACTTCAACGCCATCGTCATCAAGGACGGGCTGGCCGAGGTTATCCCCGAAAAGTGTACTTCTTGCGGCATGTGCGTCGAAGCATGTCCCCGCAATCTCATTCAGATACATTCGCTCGCGCAAAAGGTGCTGGTTCTGTGCAGCAACAAAGACAAAGCCAAGGCCGTCAGCTCCGTCTGCAAGATCGGCTGCATCGCATGCAATAAATGCGTCAAGGCGTGCCCGGTCGAAGCCATCAGCATGGTCAACCAGATCGCCGTCATTGACGACGAAAAGTGCATTGCCTGCGGCGCATGCGCCAGAGAATGCCCAACGAATTGCATTTTCGATTTCGGCGAAACCCATTACGTAGCGCAGATCAACGACAAGTGCACGGGTTGCACGCTGTGCGCACTCAAATGTCCTGCCGGCGCCATTAGCGGTGATAAGAAACAGATGCATGTTGTCGACCCGAAGAAGTGCGTCCGTTGCCGCATCTGTTATGATATTTGCAATTTTGAGTCCATAGAATTGGTCAATGAGGAAGGCAAAATCATGATCCCGCCTCGACCGAAAAAGCAGAGGAAAAAGAAAAAAGATTCCGGGGAGGCGGCATGAAAACCAGACGTTTTCCAGGCGGCGTCCATCCTCCGGAAAAAAAGCTGACGGCGAAGGTCCCTGTCGTCAAGCTTCCCGCGCCCGAGGAAATTGTCGTTCCGCTTTCCATGCACATCGGGGCGCCGGCCAAACCGCTGGTGGCCAGGGGCGACCGCGTGCTGCGCGGCCAGGCTATCGCCGAGCCGGGCGGTTTCGTGAGCGCATACATTCACAGCCCCGTGTCCGGCAAAGTGAAAAAAATCGAGCCCAGGCCTCATCCCATGGGACGAGCGCTTCCCTCCATAGTCATTATCAATGACGGCCTGGACGAATGCGTTGATTTTCAGCCGGTTGACGATTGGCGTAACGCCGAACCCGATACGCTCATAGCGGCGATTCAAAAAGCGGGCATCGTCGGCATGGGCGGCGCATTATTCCCCACGCACGTCAAACTCAAACCACCCCCACAGTTCACTATCGACACGGTCATAATAAACGGCGTCGAGTGCGAACCATACCTGACGGCGGATCACCGACTGATGCTTGAGCAGCCCGAAAAAGTCCTCGAAGGCCTGCGAATCATTCTGCGCATCCTGGGTCTGAAAAAGGGCTACATCGGAATTGAGGCCAACAAGCCAGACGCCATTGAGCTTCTGCGAATGAAAACAGCGAATGCCGACGACATCGAAATTGTGGATCTGCACGTCAAGTATCCGCAAGGCGGCGAGAAAACACTGATCTACGCCTGCACCGGGCGGGAAGTGCCTTCCGGCGGATTGCCGATGAATTGCGGATGCGTGGTTCAAAACGTCGGCACTATGGCGGCCATATGCGACGCCATCACCGAGGGCAAGCCCCTTATGGAACGAAACGTGACGGTGACCGGTGAATGCATCAAAAACCCGGTCAACCTTCTGGCTCGCATCGGCACTCCCATCAGCAAACTGATCGAAGCGGCGGGCGGCTTTACGGAAACGCCCGCGAAGATCATCGGCGGCGGACCGATGATGGGCATGACGCAGTCTTCGCTTGATGTTCCCGTCACGAAAGGAACAAGCGGGCTTGTGTGCCTACCGCCCTCGTTGGTTTCCACCTCCGATCCGTCGCCGTGCCTGCGTTGTGGAAGCTGCGTACGGCATTGCCCCTTCCACTTACTTCCGACGGACATTGTCCGCCTCGTCAAAGCCGGTCGGGTGGACGAAGCGGCTGATCTCGGCCTGATGGACTGCTGTGAATGCGGTTCCTGTTCCTATATCTGCCCCTCGCATATCGAACTTCTGCAATGGATGCGACTAGGAAAAGCCGAAGTCATGGCGAATAGAAAGAAGACGGCATGACGGAAGAAAAAAACAAATTCATCGTTTCATCAAGTCCTCATCTTCTCACGCCGGATTCGGTAACAAAGATCATGTGGACGGTCGTGGCCGCGCTCGCGCCGGCTGCTCTGGTTTCCATCTATTTCTTCGGATTTTTCTCGGCCTATGTCATTGCGCTGAGCGTCGTCGGATGCGTAGTCGTTGAGGCCTTGCTGGCCAAACTGTTCAAACGTCCCGTGTCCATCAGGGACGGCGCGGCGGTCGTCACAGGTCTTTTGCTGGCCTTGAATCTGCCAGCCGGTTCGCCCTGGTGGATGATCCTGATCGGCTGCCTGGTCACCATCGGCCTGGGCAAAATGGTGTACGGCGGACTGGGTCAAAACGTCTTCAATCCCGCGCTCGTGGGCCGGGTTTTCCTGCTGATCAGCTTTCCGGTCCAAATGACGACATGGCGCGCGCCCAAGGCTCTTTTCAGCGGCGGCCCGGCAACGGACGCCCTGACTTCCGCAACGCCCCTGGGGATGATGAAAGAAGCCATCCTCATGAACAAGCCCATCATGGGCGACAAAATCACTTCCTGGACCGACATGGCCTCGGGCTATATCCCCGGCAGCCTGGGTGAAACGAGCGCCATCGCCCTGATTCTCGGCGGGCTCTTTTTGCTCTACAAGGGCTACATCACCTGGCATATCCCGGTCACGTACGTGGGCTGCGTCGCGGTCATGGGCCAGATTTTTCACTGGATCAATCCCGCGCTTTACCCCACTGCTCTGTTCCATATCCTGGCTGGCGGCTTGATACTCGGCGCGCTTTTCATGGCCACGGACATGGTGACTTCACCCATGACCGGCAAGGGGCAGATTATTTTCGGTTTCGGATGCGGCGTCATCACCGTGATCATACGATTATTCGGAGGCTATCCCGAGGGCGTGTCTTTCGCCATATTGCTTATGAACGCCGCAACGCCTCTCATTGACCGCTACACCGTTCCTAAAAAATACGGCTTCGTGCCGCCGCCAAAAGAAAAAGAAGCGGGGGGTGCAGCATGAAGGACCTTGTTCGCATGGCCGTTGTTCTCACCGTGATCTGCATGGTCTCGGCGACAGCGCTGTCTCAGGTTTATCGCGTTACAAAAGAACCTATCGCGCAGGCTCGCGAGGCGGAAGCCAAGCTGGCCGCGGAAACGGTTCTTGGTCCCGTCATGGGCTCTGGCGTCACGATTGAAAAGCGTGAAAACTTCGGCGGAAAAGACGCCGTGTACGCCGCGATGAGCGAAGGCGCCATCAAGGGACTGGCCGTCGCCGTCAGTTCGGACAAGGGCTATTCCGGCCAAATCAAAGGCATGCTGGGAATCGCCGAAAACGGCAACGTCATTGGCTATCAGGTTGTCCTCCATTCGGAAACGCCGGGGCTTGGCGCCAATATCACCAGCAACAAAAAATGGCTTCGGCAGCTCATTTTCAAAAATGACAAGCCGCGCAGCCTCGACAACACCGATTGGCGCGTGAAAAAAGATGGCGGCGAGATCGACGCCCTGACCGGCGCGACCATCAGCCCGCGAGCCGTCGTCGGCTCCATCAAGGAAGGCCTGGATTGGTTTAAGGCCAATAGCGCTCTTGTCAAAGGGCCCAAAAAACCAATAGCCCTCGCGCCCGTGCAACCCCCGGCTCCGATCGATGAAGCACAGGCGCCGACGACGTCGAAAACCAAAGTGGAACAAAAATCGCTCAATAGCGATCCGAGCACAGCGCCGGTCGCGGCAGGAGCGACGGAGTAAACAATGTCCAACTGGCAGATATTTTCCAAAGGCATTCTGCGCGAGAATCCGGTATTTATACTCGTCTTGGGCATGTGCCCCACGCTGGCCGTAACGACATCGGCCATTAACGGCGTCGGCATGGGTCTGGCCACAATGTTCGTCCTGGTGAATTCCAATATAATGATATCGCTGCTACGCAATGTCATCCCGGCCAAGGTCCGCATTCCGGCCTTTATCATCGTCATTGCCTCATTCGTGACCATCGTGGATCTTTCCATGAACGCCTATGTCCATAGTCTTCATAACGCCCTGGGACTGTTCATTCCCCTCATCGTGGTCAACTGCATCATCATGGGAAGAGCGGAAGCCTTCGCGAGCCGTAATTCGATTTTCCATTCCATCCTGGACGGCTTGGGAATGGGACTGGGCTTTACCTTGAGCCTTTTCGTTCTCGGCTCCGTTAGAGAACTTCTGGGCAACGGCACAATCCTTGGCGTTCCCCTTCTCAGCAGCGCGGTCAATGCCGTCGGCGGAAACTTCGCGCCAATCATCGTCATGATACTTCCACCGGGCGCCTTTCTCGCTCTCGGAATTCTCCTGGCCATGATGAACGCGGCCACACGCAAAGAATCTACAACCTGAAATACACCATAAAATCTCCTAAACAGTGGTGATCAGCGGCCAGTGCAGGCCCGCTGGCTCGGCCTGAGTCATTAGGATGGGTGCCCCATTTTTATTTTGGCAGATTATTGCCGTTCCGCTAAGGGTATTCCTTATGCTTGCGAACAATAAATGTGTTTTATCCATCAGGTTATGTATGAGTGAATTATACAACTAGCCGATATTGCTGGATTATTTATATTTGTT
>Ga0307990_1000622_pt1 | contig 31167 bp, 27 predicted proteins | sample EllFjometagen129_FD_203168 | JGI IMG/M metagenome (GOLD analysis project Ga0307990, IMG submission 203168) | Marine microbial communities from Ellis Fjord, Antarctic Ocean - #129 | ecosystem: Environmental > Aquatic > Marine > Unclassified | place: Southern Ocean | collected 2014-10-08
GGTGTTCGTAGGGCACTTCGCGGATGCCGAATTCCTGAGCGAGCGTCTGTAATTCGCAGTTGCCGTTGCGTCCGCACTGCAGGCAGTCGTTCGGATGCGTAGAAAGAGTTAGCTCAAGCACTGTGCGGCGCACTTTAACAATTTCCGGGTCGTGGGTGATGATTTTCATTCCCGGGGCAACTGCGGTGGCGCAGGCGCGCAACATTTTGGGTGATCCTTCGGCTTTGACCACACAAATGCCGCAGGCCGCCCACGGTTCGAGGTCGGCGTGATAGCATAGGGTCGGGATTTTAACACCGACTTTTTTTGCAGCGTTGAGGATGGTCGTCCCGGGCTCGACTGAGACCGGGAGGCCATTGATTTCAAGTTCAATCATATTCATGGTTTTTTCTCCCCAAAGTTAGGCGCGTTTGATGGCGTCAAATTTACAAGTATTGAAGCATTGTCCGCATTTAATGCATTGGTCCTGGTCAATCACGTGAGGTTTTTTCACTTCCCCTTCAATACAAGAGACCGGACAGACACGGGCACAGGCGGTGCATCCCACACATTTATCTGCGTCAATCGTATATGAGATTAATGCTTTGCATTTTCCGGCCGGGCATTTTTTATCGACGATATGAGCGCGGTATTCATCTCCGAAGTATTTCAGCGTAGACATGATCGGATTCGGCGAGGTCTGGCCGAGTCCGCACAGTGAGGCTTTGCGCATAGCGTGGCCAACGTCTTTAAGCTTTTGAATATCTTCGAGTTCTCCCAGCCCCTTACAGATGCGGTCGAGGATATTGTAGCAGGTGCGTCCGCCGATCCGGCAGGGCGCGCATTTTCCGCAGGATTCATCCACGGTAAATTCGAGGTAGAATTTGGTCACATCGACCATACAGTCGTCTTCGTCCATTACGATCATTCCGCCGGAGCCCATCATGGATCCGATGGATTGCAGGGTTTCGTAGTCGATCGGGGTGTCGAGGAATTCCGGGGTGATGCACCCGCCGGACGGTCCGCCGGTCTGCGCAGCTTTGAATTTTTTACCGTCGGCAATTCCGCCGCCGATATCAAAAATGATCTCGCGCAGCGTGGTGCCCATTGGGACTTCAATGAGGCCGGAGTTGTTGATTTTTCCGGTCAGCGCAAAGACCTTGGTTCCTTTGGAGGTAGCGGTGCCGATGCTGTTGAACCATTTGGCACCCTTGAGCAGGATGACCGGAATATTGGCCCAGGTTTCGACGTTGTTGATGACGGTCGGTTTGCCCCACAGCCCTTTAACGGCGGGGAAGGGCGGGCGGGGAATCGGCATGCCGCGTTTGCCTTCGATGGAGGCGAGCAGTGCGGTTTCCTCACCGCAGACGAAGGCACCGGCGCCGAGACGGATCTCGATGTCGAAGCTGAAGTCGGTGCCGAGAATGTTGTCACCGAGCAGGCCGTATTCTCTGGCTTGCGCCATGGCATTGTTCAGGCGATCAATCGCTAACGGATATTCCGCACGAATGTAAATGAAGCCCTTGTTGGCACCGACGGTGTAACCGGCGATGGACATTGCTTCCAAAACGGAGTGGGGATCGCCTTCGAGAACCGAACGGTCCATGTAGGCTCCGGGGTCGCCTTCGTCGGCGTTGCAGACGATATATTTCTGGTCGGCGTCGGTGCCTTTGGTAAAGCTCCATTTGGTGCCGGTCGGGAACCCGGCCCCGCCGCGTCCGCGCAGGCCGGACTCTTTAATTTCGTTGAGCACGTCATCGGGTGTCATCTCAAACAGCGCTTTTTCAAGGGCGCCGTATCCGTCGCGGGCGATGTACTCGTCGATGATCTCCGGGTTGATGACCGCGCAGTTGCGCAGTACGATACGCAACTGTTTGCGGTAGAAGCTGATGTCTTCTGCGCGCGGGTCGGTTTCTTCCGGATGCTCTTTGTAGACCAGGCGTTCGACCTTGCGGCCTTTTACCATGTGCTCGCTGATAATCTCTTTGGCATCTTTGGGACTGACTTTGACGTAGAAGGTTTCGTCGGGGAGGATTTTGACGATCGGGCCCTGTTCACAGAAACCGAAACAACCGGTTTTAACGAGCTGCACTTCAGTGTCGAGGCCGGTGGATGCAATCTCTTTTTCGAGCTCCTCGTACAGCTCTTTTCCTTTGTTGGATTCGCACGCGGTTCCTGCGCATACCAGAATATAGTTTTTATATGCCATGGTTACTTGTCCCCTTTAATAATGTCGGTGGAGGGCTTGTCGAAAATATGATCGCTAACCAGCGATTTCCCTTCGAGATGTTCGCGAACGATTCGGCGGGCAGTCTTTTCGTCAACATTTCCGTAGACGACGCGCGGCATGTCGTCGCAGACCACTTCAACGGTAGGCTCAGAGAAGCACAGTCCCATGCAACCGGTTTGTTTGATGGTGACATTCTGGATGCCGGCCTTTTCAAGTTCGTCGAGAAAAGCATCAAATACGCTTTTAGCACCTGCTGCAATTCCGCAGGTTCCCATTCCGATGATCACTTCCGCGCTTTTATTGTCTGCGTCGCGCTGGTTCATCGTCTGTTTCTTTTCATCGCGCAATTTGCGCAAATCGTCGAGTGTCAGTTTTGCCATAATTTATCCTGCCTTTCTTAAATCGTCTTCCTGTGAGCGGATGTAGGTTTTCATCAGCATCAGGTTCTGTGTTTCGTTCAGGTTGCCGAGGGTTTCTTCGAGTTCGGATCGGCACAGCGTGTAGCTCTCTCCGCCAGCTTCGCGAATAATCCGCAACTCGCCGCTGTTCATCTGCGACATCATCATCGTCGCAGCAGAGGCAAAGTCGCCAAACGGCGGCAGATCAATGTGCGCGGCTTTTGCGCAAAAATCGATCCGTGTTCCGCAGCCCTCTTCGCTTTCAATAGCGGCGCGACCGCCGGTTGCTTCCGCAGTTTGGAACAGAAAGGGCAGGCCCAGGCCAACGCGCCGGTGCGCGTGCTTTTCGCCGTCGCTATAGAACGGATCGACTGCCTTTGTCTGGACTTCTTTACTCATCCCTTTGCCGTCATCCTTTACGCTGAACTCGATCTGTTCATCGGCTTCCCGGAGAATCAGTTCAATTTCCTCAGCATTTGCCTCAATGGAATTTTGAACCAGATCCATGATTAGATCGCAGATCGTTGCGTGCACCTGTTTATCCTTTAAAGCGCTCAAGGATCCCTTTGAGCTCTTTGGTTTTTACATTTCCGAACACTTCTCCGTTGACGGTCATTACCGGAGCCAGTCCGCAACAACCGATGCAGCGCACCGCTTCGAGGGAGAACTCACCGTCTTCTGTCATGGTGTTGAGTCCCACGCCCAGCTGACGCTCGAGCTCGAGGATCAGATCCTCGCCGCCTTTGAGGTAGCAGGCTGTTCCCATACAGACGGCAATTTGGTTGCGACCGGGTTTCGTCAGCCGGAACAGGTGATAGAACGTAATCACTCCGTAAATTTTGGCGACGGGCACATCGAGCAGTTCCGCCACTTCGAAGGCGGTTTCACGCGGGATGTATCCAAAGTGCTCCTGTACCCGGTGCAGAACCATAATCAGGTTGCCCGGCTTTTCTTTCCACACTTCAATAAAGCTAATTAACTCAGCTGGTAATTTGTTATCAGACATAGTTTTCCTCCAAATGAAGCAGGCAGGCTACTCAACTCAATAGGGCTGACAATCTAAATGTTATATTCCCTCTATTTTAGATCACATATAGGTAATATGTTTGACATTAAATGCGCCAAACAGTTTATTTGTTGTCACAGAAGTGTCATTTAAATGGGTTTTATGTGTCTATGAAAACAAATGAAGCAGTCATCAACCGGCTATTAAAATACAGAAACGTCATGCAGAAGATGATGGGACTCGGCTTTATCCGGGTCTTTTCGGATAACTTGGCCGATGCGATCGGGGTCTCGCCGTCGCTGGTGCGCAAGGACTTTTCCATGTTTGATCTCACCGGTAACAAACGGGGCGGCTATCAGCTCGAGGTCCTGCTCGAAAAGCTCGGTGTCATTCTCGGTAAAGATAAAAAACAGAAAATTATTATTGTCGGCTGCGGAAAGATGGGTCGCGCGCTTATCAACTATAATGGGTTTCCAAGGGTTGGAATTCGGGTCGTGGCCGGATTCGACAGTGAACCCTCCTTGATCGATCTCGATGCGCCGATTCCGATTCTGCATGTCAGCAAAATGAAAGAATACATTGCCGAAAATAATATTAAGCTCGCTGTGCTGACTGTGCCGGAACCCTCCGCCCAGTCGATTCTTAATTCCCTGATGAAGGCCAATATTCGGGGGGTTGTTAATTTTGCGCCTGTTCCGCTGAAGGGAAGCGAAAGCTGCCTTATTCATAATATCAATATTGAGCAAGAATTTGAAAAACTCTTCTACCGGATTCAGTTTGCTGACCGCGAAGAACAAATTTAAACTGCAAATGAACGCGAATTTTCAATAGCTGAAAGCCTGTTGCATTGGCATGCACAGATTTTTTAACCCTTGGAAAAGGGTTGGTGCGATGTCCTCATCGCGCCGCTTTGAGAATGCGCGGACGGTTGAGGGCAGCCATCCCTACCTACTGCTAGAGGGTTGGCGAATTCTCCGAGTGAGCCGTCTTCCAAAGGTTGAAAAGAATCAATTATACCCGCGAAACACGCTAAATTTTCGCGAAAAGGGAGCGGGTGAAAAGCTTTCGCGACTGCCCGCCATAGCTTCAAAAGCGGCGGCGGGTGCTGGAACGTTCATGACGTCACTATTTTACTTCGCAAAATTATTTATCGCTTCGTTTCCAGCGCGATCAAAAATATGAGGAGCCGCAATCAAAGATTTTTTGGCAGAATGATTTTCCCCGTGCGGAGAATTCGAATTATTCTGCCTGATTCTTTTGCTGGAGAACCCACCCCGGCCTGCGGCCACCCCTCCCGTGGAGGGGAATCTGCTGAACGAAAATTCCCCTCCGCCGGAGGGGTGCGCGAAGCGCGGGGTGGGTGCTGCTGGTTCAATCATGAAATGCTAAGGAAGAAACACTTCGACGCGGAAGAAGACGGAGGGAATGGTTTGAGTGATCGGGACTTTGATGATGTTCCCCGCATCTGAGAAGCGGGTGAAGACATTCCAATCTAGATCCGCTGTCCATGGACGATGGGGACGTCGGAACAAAGCGCTGTCTTCCTTGGTTATTCTCTCTATTCTTCGTGCCTTGGCGTTTTTGTGTGAGTAATTTACTCAATTACCTATACCTTGAAAATTCGGTTTAATAAACCGAATATTCATGGTATAGGTGTTGCATGGTTAATCGAGAAAAAGAGCTGGAAGAATTGGGCGGATTGCTTGAGCGGCATCGTATTGTGGGCATTATCGGTGCGCGGCAGGTGGGGAAGTCCACGCTTGTGACGGAATATCTCAAGACCGTTTCGGTTCCAACGCATGTTTTTGATATGGAGAACCCAGATGATGAAGCGCGTCTGTCGGAGCCCATGCTGGTGCTTAAGGAACTGACGGGCATTGTGGTGATCGATGAAGTTCAGCGCCATCCTGATTTATTTCCTGTTTTGCGGGTGCTAGTAGATCGTAAGCCGAGCCCGGCCCGGTTTCTGATTTTGGGAAGTGCTTCGCCGGAACTGTTGAGGCAGAGTTCGGAATCATTAGCCGGGCGGATTTTTTATTCTGAATTAGGCGGGTTTTCTTTGGAGGAAGTCGGTGTTGAAAACATGGGAAAGCTGTGGTTGCGCGGGGGGCTTCCTCGCGCCTATTTGGCTTGCTCACAAAGGGAAAGTTTTGAGTGCCGGACGGGATATGTCCGGACCTTTCTTGAAAAAGATCTTCCACAGCTTGGAATCAGTGTGAGTAGTTCCACCATGCGGCGGTTTTGGATTATGTTGGCGCACTATCATGCTCAGACATGGAACTCCTCCGAACTCGCCCGGTCGTTTGGTGTTGCCGACACAACCGTCCGAAACTATCTCGATCAGCTTACCTCTGCGCTGGTTGTCCGGCAGTTGCAACCGTGGCACGAAAACATTTCGAAGCGGCAGGTTAAAGCGCCCAAAGTGTATATAGCGGACAGCGGCATCTTGCACGCACTACTTAACCTTCCCGAACGAGCCGATCTTGAGTCGCATCCTAAATGCGGGGCATCCTGGGAAGGCTTCGCCATCGACCAGATCATTCGACATGTCGGCGCCCGCCCGGAAGAGTGCCATTTTTGGGCGACTCATGGTGGTGCGGAGCTCGATTTGCTGATTGTTCGCGGACGCAAACGTCTGGGCTTTGAAATTAAACGAACCTCTGCGCCGAAGAGTACGCCGTCGATGCGGCATGCGCTCGAAGACCTTAAGTTGACCCGTCTGGATGTCATTCACGCCGGGGACCATACCTTTCCATTAACTGAAAAAATTCGGGCCGTCCCTTTGCATCATCTCTTGCAAGACATCTCTCCGCTTTGATTTTCATCCGCCGTTGCTAAAGCTATGGTGGGACATGATGGCTGGAAAAGAAGATCTGCCCGCCAAATACGTGAAAAAATTTAGCGCGGCAGCGCCGCAATCAAAGAGGTTTAGACAGAAAGATTTTCCCTGTGCGGAGAATTCGAATTATTCTGCCTGATTCTTTCGCTGGAGAACCCACCCCGGCCTGCGGTCACCCCTCCCGTGGAGGGGAATCTGCTGAACGAAAATTCCCCTCCGTCGGAGGGGTGCGCGAAGTGCGGGGTGGGTGATGCTGGTTCAATCATGAAATGTTGAGGCAGAGACACTTCAATGCGGAGAAGGCGGAGGGAATGGTTTGAGTGATCGGGACTTTGATGGTTTAACAAGCTATTATTGGGCGGGTATTGCGGATCAGGTTTTTTACCATCCGCTTCGCTGGAGAAAATCAGAGAAACTTTCGATAAAAAAGCTATGACTTTCTCGGCTGTTTCCTCTAGTGAAGCGGGTGGTTAAAATTTTAAATGCTTGGGAATCTGCCTCCATCTGCGCTCATCTGTCGATGCCCCCGATCACTTCGGGGCGGATAAATATTTTCCAATGGTTCGACAAGCTCACCATAGGTGTTTAGAAATGTAATTTGTGGAGACCGTATGAATTTAAAGCAAGTTGTTGAAACATTGGACGCCGCACCGCTGGTTGCACCGGAGGGGTGGGAGGAGTTGGAGATTGCGGAGGTGTTCGCTTCGGACATGATCAGCGATATTCTGGTTAGCGAAGGCGATGAACAGTTGCTGCTGACCTCGTTGACCTCTCCGCAGGTGGTTCGCACCGCCGCGCTGATCGGGGCAACGGCCATTGTGCTGGTGCATCGGCGTCAGGCACCCGGTGCATTGACGGCCGCCGCTCTGGAACAGAAACTTCCTCTGTTCCGAAGTGCGATTAGAAAATATGAGGCGTGTGTTCTTTTGGGCCGGTTGCAGGAGGATGAGGGATGAGTGAACTTCCTCCAGCGCTGGATGATTCCGCGCTTCGTATTCAGGAGCTGGCCTACGGGCTGAAGGTGCGCGATGTGATGACCCGCAAGATTTTTGCCGTCACACGAACCTGCACCATGCGTGACGTGCAGACCATTATGAAAAACAATGGCATCAGCGGGGTGCCGGTTGTTGACGATTCCCATGTGGTTGGCATCATCAGCATGAACGATATTATGAACGCATTTGTCGATGGATACATGGACGATGAAGTGTCCCGGCACATGATTCCCGATGTGCAGACACTGAGCGATGAAGTTCCGCTGACGTTTGCAATGTCTGCGTTCAGTAAATTTTCTTTCCGCCGGTTCCCGGTGGTGAATCAGAAAAATGAACTGGTGGGGATCATTACGCCTCGCAACATCAATCTGGCATTGATTCGTGAGTTATCGCGTCAACTCGACGAGATGGAAGAGACCGGAGGGCAGACGAAGTCAACGGGTGAGAACAAAGTGTTTCATCGGATTTACCGGCTGACCCGTTATGACTTCGAACACGCGGGTCGCGCTTCTGCCGAATTAAAAAAGCAACTGAAGGCACGCGGAGTTCCGCCAAAAATAATCCGCCGTGCCGCCATTGCCAGCTATGAGCTGGAAATCAACATTGTGGCGCATTCGCACGGTGGCACCTTCGCTGTGCTGGTGGAAAGCGAACGCGTCCGGATTACCGCCAATGATTTCGGCCCGGGCATTCCCGATGTCGACGCCGCGATGACGGAAGGGTTTTCAACAGCGAATGACTGGATTCGTTCGCAGGGCTTCGGCGCCGGGATGGGACTGCCCAATGTGAAACGGGTATCCGATGAATTTGAAATTCAGTCCGGCCTCGAAATGGGAACCATGGTCAAAGCGATTGTTTATTTGGGGAGTGGTGAGTGATAAAGGGCGAGAAGATCAGAATAATTTTTTAGAGATCTGGAGCTGGGCTTATTTTAAATTATTCTGTCCATAATTATTCTGATCGTCTGTTTCACATGAGATAGCGGATCAATTTCAGAAGAAAGGGTTTGGGATATGAAAATTAGTGAGCTTAGTGGATTGGGATTTAATTGTCTGCAGGATCAGTTTGAGGATGTTGACCTAACGGGTGGCTACACATCGGATCTGCTCAGTGATGTGATGGCTAACCTGAAAGAAGGTCAGGCGCTCATCACTATTCAGGCACATAAAAATACGATTGCAGTCGCCTCGCTCTCGGGAGCCGCCGCTGTGATTTTCTGCCATGACCGTTCCGTCGCCGATAATGTAGTGGAAGCCGCCGCGAATGAAGGTATCGCGCTGTTCACCACGTCGGATAATCAGTTCGAAGCAACAGTTAAGCTCGCGAATGCGCTGCGAATTTTTAAATTCTAAGATTGAGGATTTGGTTGGAGTTTCGAACTTTTAGATTAGGATTTGATCGATGAAAATTGATTTTCATATTCACTCGTGCCTGTCGCCGTGCGCGGCGCTTGAGATGAGCCCGCGTGCGATTGTGGCGGGTGCCAAAGAGGCGGGGCTCGACTGCATTGCGTTGACCGACCACGGTTGTGTGGAAAACCTTCCGGCATTTCATGAAGCCTGCGCGGAAGCGGACATGCCGTGTCTTTACGGTTTAGAAGCCACCTCGGCTGAAGAAGTGCACACCCTTTGCCTGTTTGATCAGCTGGAACCCGCGCTCGCCTTCGGGCGGATGATTTATGATGCGATTGGCGATTTCCCCAACGATCCTGACCGCTTTGGCCTGCAGCCGATTGTGACCGTTGACGGTGAAGTAACCGGTTTTGCCGATAAACTTCTTTTCGCGGCAACGAATATTTCTTTTTTCGATCTGGTGCCGCTGGCGCTCGACGCCGGGGCACTTTGCATTCCATCGCACATCGACCGCGACTATTCTGGCGCAATCTCTCAACTTGGGTTTCTGCCCGATCTGCCGTACGACGCGGTGGAAGTGGTTGCTCCAACCCCGCCTCCCGGTATCGAGCCGTGGCCGGTGGTTCGTTTTTCTGATGCACATTATCCAGAGAATATGGGTCAGCGCTTTACGGAAGTGGAAACCGACGCCTTCACCGTTTCCGCCTTGCGTGAAGCATTTCAACGATTGCTTTTGTAGGACAGGCTTCCCAAAGGGAGCCTGTGTCCACCACATGCTCCTGAATACGGGAAGCATGTCCTGCAGAATCATTCGTGTTCATTCGTGGTTTAACCCCCGTCTCCCGTTTTCAATCCTTGGAAACTTCTCTCAATTGCCGGATGGATAGAGTACCGTGCGGCGTTTTATGAGTTAAGAGAGATGGTGAATATGGCTTCGATAGGAAAAGTGAACTGGTTGCCCGTGGTGCGGGAAACGGATTTCGGCCTGATTTTTGATGGCGGTGATCTGGGCGATATTTTGATGCCGAACCGTTATGTTTCTGAGGACTGGAGCCCCGGTGATGTGGTAGAGGTGTTTTTGATGCTCGATTCCGAGGATCGGTTGACTGCCGTTACGGATAAGCCGGTTGCGCAGGTCGATGAGTTCGCTTTGCTATGCGTGGTTGCGGTGACGGAGATCGGTGCCTTTCTGGACTGGGGTTTGCCGAAGGATTTATTTGTGCCGTTCCGGGAGCAGAAAATGAAACTGCGTGAAGGGCAGGAGGCGCTTGTCCGGATCTATCTCGATGAGGTCAGCGGCCGCATTGCGGCCTCCTGTAAACTGGACAGGTTTCTGGATCGTTCGCAGCCGGATTACGTGCCTGACGAAAAGGTGAAACTGATGATTTGTTCTCAGACAGATCTGGGCTTCAAGGCGATCATCAACAGCACCCATTGGGGCGTCCTTTTTGAAAATGAGGTTTTTCAACCCTTGAAAAAAGGGCAGCGCATTGAGGGCTATATCAAACAAGTGCGGTTCGATGGAAAGATTGACCTGTGTCTTCAGAAGCCCGGGGCGAAGAAAATCGGCGCGTTGACGGATGTGATTTTGGAGACCCTCAAGGAGCAGGACGGGTTTATGCCGGTTACGGACAAAAGCCCGCCGGAAGAGATTTACCGTTTATTCGGGGTCAGCAAAAAGGCTTACAAGCGCGCCATCGGGGGGCTTTATAAAAAGCGGCTGATCACCTTCGAAAACAACGGAACGAAGTTAGTTTAACCACGGAATACTTTAGTGCGGCAGAGCCACAACCGAACGAGATCAATTTAGTCAGAATAATTAAAGTTAGACCTGAGACGTAGTCGAAAGTGATTTTGGTATTTCCAAAAGAAGCGAAGCTGTAATGATTCGGATTTTCCGTTGCGGGAAAATTATTCTGACCTTAATTATTCTGATTAAAGACACCGCAGCAGGAATTAAATAGATATAGGGATGATAAATGAGTGAAATAATTGAGCTTTATACCGATGGTGCATGCAAAGGAAATCCGGGGCCGGGCGGTTATGGCGCGGTGCTGGTTTGCGCCGGTCAGCGCAAAGAGCTTTCCGGCGGTTTCCGTAAGACGACCAATAATCGAATGGAACTGCTGGCCTGTGTCGCGGGACTTCGGTCGTTGACGCGTCCCGGCACAGTTACGCTGACGAGTGATTCAAAATATGTGGTGAATGCGATGGCCAGAGGCTGGGCCAAGCGCTGGCGTTCCAAGGGTTGGAAGCTTTCGCCGTCCAAGCCGGCAAAAAACCCCGATCTTTGGCAGGAACTGCTGGAACTGTGCGAAAAGCACTCGGTTACTTTTAAATGGGTGAAGGGACACAGCGGTCATCCAGAAAACGAACGTTGCGATGAGCTGGCGGTGGCTGTTTCAGAGAAAAAAGATCTGCCGGCCGATGAGGCGTTTGAAAGGCCGAAGGCTTTGGTTTCAAAAGATGACCTCTTTGCCTGATAGTTTTCCAATGGTTGGCGGTTAAACCTGTGTTTTGAAGGTTATGTTAATTTTTATTTTAACTAGTTAGGTTGATTTTTCAAAAAATAGTAATTGAATAGTGTTTTACTCACCTTTATGCTGCGGCAGTTCAATAAGGAGGTAGACTCATGGCGAATGACCGTTCTCAAGGTGCTGATCTTGAAAAACAGGATTGGCTTGATGCGCTGGAAGAATTGATTGAATCCGCTGGCCCGGAGCGGGTGAGGGAGATTCTCCACGACCTGCAGTTGCAGGCTCATCGTATGGGAGTTCGCCTTCCATTTTCTGCCAACACGCCTTACATCAACACTATTCCGCGTGATCATCAGCCCGCCTATCCGGGTGATCGCGAAATGGAGCGCCGCATCAAAAGCCTGATTCGCTGGAACGCGATGGCAATGGTGGTGCGCGCCAATCGTGAAGAGGACGGAATCGGCGGCCACATCTCCACCTATCAGTCGATCGCAACGCTTTACGAAGTGGGCTTTAACCATTTCTTCCGCGGAGCCACCGATGATTTTCCCGGCGACCTCGTTTACTTCCAGGGCCACTCCTCGCCCGGTGTCTATGCTCGCGCCTTCCTTGAAGGCCGTCTTTCCGTCGATCAAATTGGTAACTTCCGACATGAGCTGCACGACTCCCCTGGACTTTCCTCCTATCCACATCCGTGGCTGATGCCGGACTTCTGGCAGTTCCCGACCGTCTCGATGGGTCTCGGTCCCATCACCGCAATTTATCACGCCCGCTTTATTCATTATTTAGAGGACCGTGGATTGCGCCCCGCTTCCGGGCAGCGCGTCTGGGCCTTCCTCGGCGACGGTGAAACCGACGAGCCCGAAACCCTCGGTGCCATCACGCTGGCCGCCCGCGAAAAACTCGACAACCTCACCTTTGTCGTCAATTGCAACCTGCAGCGCCTCGACGGACCTGTGCGCGGCAACGGCAAAATCATTCAGGAACTCGAAGCCGCCTTCCGTGGCGCGGGCTGGAATGTCATCAAAGTGATCTGGGGCAACGATTGGGATCCGCTGCTCGAGAACGACGACACCGGTGTGCTTACCCGCCGCCTCGGCGAACTCGTCGACGGGCAGTATCAAAAATTTACGGTTGAAGAGGCCGCATATACCCGAGAAACGCTTTTCGGCAATGATCCCGAGCTGCAGAAAATCAGTGAGAGTCTTTCCGACACCGACCTCAAGCGAATCCGTCGCGGTGGACACGACCCGGAAAAAGTTTATGCAGCCTATAAATCCGCCACGGAAACCAAAGGCGCGCCGACCGTCATTCTGGCAAAAACGGTGAAAGGATACGGCCTTGGAGTCGCCGGTGAGGGGCAGAACATCACCCACTCGCAAAAAAAGATGGGCGAGGAGGCACTACGCGAATTCCGCACCCGCTTCGGACTGCCGATCTCGGACGATCAGATCGATGACGTACCGTTCTACCGTCCGCCGGATGACAGCCCCGAAATGAAATATCTGATGGAACACCGCGCCGAGCTCGGCGGGTATGTGCCGATGCGCTCCACAGCCTTTGAACCGCTTGAGGCCCCGGCAGATAAAATCTTCGAAGAGTTCGACGCTGGCTCCGACCGCCCGGTCTCCACCACCATGGTGTTTGTGCGTTTGCTCAGTAAAATCCTGAAAGATCCAAACATAGGAAAACTGATTGTTCCGATTGTTCCCGACGAAGCGCGCACCTTCGGCATGGACGCGCTCTTCCGCCAGTGCGGTATCTATTCCCACGCCGGGCAGCTTTACGAACCGGTCGATGCCGATAATCTCCTTTACTATAAAGAGGCGACTGACGGGCAGATTCTCGAAGAAGGAATCACCGAAGCCGGCGGCTTTTCCTCCTTCCTTGCCGCGGGAACCGCTTATGCCAATCACGGCATCAACACCATCCCGTTCTTCATCTACTACTCCATGTTCGGTTTTCAGCGTATCGCCGACCTCGCCTGGCTCGCCGGCGACGCCCGCTGCAAAGGCTTCCTGCTGGGCGCCACAGCCGGACGCACCACGCTGGCCGGGGAAGGGCTTCAGCATCAGGATGGACACAGCCACGTCATGGCGCTCACCGTTCCCAACCTGGTCGCCTACGACCCCGCCTATGCCTACGAGTTGGCCGTCATCATCAAAGACGGTATCCGCCGCATGTATATCAACAACGAACAGATCTACTACTACATCACCCTGATGAACGAAAATTATGAGCAGCCCGCCATGCCCGAAGGGTCTGAAGAGGGCATCCTCAAAGGAATGTATAAGTTCCAAGGTTCGGAAAAAGCCGAAGCGCAGATTCTTGGTAGCGGCGCCATCATGACCGAAGCGGTTAAAGCCGCCGCGCTACTTAAAGAGCAGTTTGGCGTTGAAACCAACGTCTGGTCGGTCACCAGTTATAAAAACCTTCTCAACGAAGCACTTGATGCCGACCGCAACGAGCGGTTTCCAATGTCTGAAAAAAATAAACATGCCCCGACGCAGTCGGTTCCAAAGGCTGCCTGCCTTGAGGGAACTCGAAGGGGAAAGAGAGAGCCCTGGGTTTTTCAATGTTTGGGAAAAGAAAAAGGCCCGGTCATTGCGGCATCCGATTACATGAAAGTGCTGCCCGCCTCGCTCGCCAAATGGATTCCCGGCGAACTGACCGTACTCGGCACCGACGGCTTCGGCCGCAGTGACGGGCGCGACGCGCTCCGCGAACATTTCGAAGTAGACGCCAAAAGCATTGCTCACGCGGTACTGATCTCGCTCGACAAAGATGCCTCGGCGTTGAATCTGCCCGAAGATAAACCCAATCCTCTTGGAGAATAATCATGGAATTCAAACTTCCCGAACTGGGCGAAAATATTGAAAGCGGCGACATCATCAACGTGATGGTCAACGTCGGTGACACCGTCACCAAAGGACAATCTATTCTCGAAATTGAAGCGGGAAAAGCCAGCATGGAAATTCCGTCGCCCGCCGACGGGACAGTCACCGCACTGTACGTAGCGCAGGGCGACACCATCGATGTCGACCAGCTGGTGATGGAGATTGAGGCCGGAGATCGGAAGTCGGAGAACGGAGAACAGAAGACAGAGAACGGAGATCGGAAGTCAGAGAACGGACATCAGAAGTCGGAGAACGGAGATCGGAAGTCAGAGAACGGAGATCGGAAGTCAGAGCCCGAACCTGAAAAAGTTGCTGAATCAGAATCCGAGCCTGCGCCGGTTGTTGAAGAAAAACCGGAGTCTGTTCCCATCGAGAAGAAGCCGCCGACCTCTGCCGTCCGATCTCTGATTTCTGATGTCCGACCTCCGATCTCCGACCTCCGGCCTCCGATTTCTAAAGTAGCGAAAGCCCTTGCTGTTTCCGCCTCGCCGAAAGTGCGCAAGCTTGCGCGCGAGCTGGGTGTGGATATTCATCTGGTTCCGCCCAACGGTCCGGCGGGCTTCATTACTGCCGAGGATGTCAAAGAGTTTGCCCGCGACGGACTGAGTGTCGGCTCCGCCCCGGCGGCGGCGCAGACCACTCGAGTTGAAAAGATGAGTTCCATCCGCAAGGCCACCATGAATCATATGTCGCACTGTTGGGCCACCATCCCGCACGTTACGCAGCATGACATGGCGGATATCACCCAGCTTGAAGAATTGCGCAAGCGCTACGCCCCCAAAGCGGAAGCGGTCGGTGCTAAACTCACCATGACTGCGATCCTCATCAAGATCATCTCCTCCGCGCTCAAGGTGCACCCGAAATTCAACTGCAGCATTGATCCTGAAAAAGGGGAGATCATCTATAAAGAGTACTGCAATATCGGCATCGCCATGGATACGCCCAAAGGGCTGCTCGTTCCGGTCATCAAAGACGGTGACCGCAAAAATATGGTCGAACTGGCGGTTGAACTCAAACAGCTGTCCGAAAAAGCGCGCGCTGGAAAAATTGAAATGTCCGATTTGAAAAACGGCACCTTCACCTTCACTAACCTAGGCGGAATTGGCGGATCGTTCTTCACTCCGATCGTCAACTCGCCCCAGGTGGCGATCCTCGGTACGGGCCGCGCCAAGTGGGAACCCGGACTGGAGGATGGCACAGTAGCAGAGCACAGCTCGCTACGGGGTAAAGCCTCAAAGCACTTCCGTCTGCCGCTGTCGCTCTCCTATGACCACCGCATCATTGACGGTGCCGACGGCGCCCGCTTCCTTAAATGGATCATCGACGCAATGGAGGAACCCTTGCTCATCTCCCTCGAGGGTTGAGTGCGACGATTTTAGCCCAGCTACTTCGTTGCGAAAGGTTTGCGGTAGGTTTCATTTTCTTGGAAGGTTAAGCTGTGAATCTTTGCGAATAAAAATTCCCCTCCGGCGGAGGGGTGCCCGACCTGTCCCGCCGAAGCCTTGGCGAAGGAGGAAGGGCGGGGTGGGTGTTTCCAATGGTTGGAAGCAACTGCGTTACGGCTTGTTTAGTTTTTTCAAACTTTGAAAAAAAAGAGAATGCTCTACTAGATCAGAACGAACCGCGTCACTCTAAGCGGGCGGAGTCAGCGATAGAGTGAAGGCGGTGGTTAACTTATCGTAGTTTGTTGATCCTTGCCAATGGATAATAAATCCTCGTAACTTTTCCTATAATATTGTCTCTAGGAACTGGTTCAAAATAACGGCAGTCGAGGCTGTTCGGAGAATTATCATCAGTCACAAAATATTCATTCTCGCCGAGAGTAACGCAATCATTTGTGGTTGTAAGTTTGGACTTTATTTTTGGACCATTATGAGCGAGAAGAAACCCAGAATAACCATAGGACTTGCTCGATATGATGTTGAATATTTCCGGCTCCATCACCTTCTGATCATTTACAATTAGATAAGGTGGCTCAATACGGATGCGTTCGCCGGGCAGACCTGCGATTCGCTTCATATAAAAAGCACCAGATTGGATGCCCTCAATTCCTTCTGTTTTGAAAACGACGATGTCGCCTCGCTTTGGATCTCTGAAACGATACGAGAGTTGTTCAACAAATAAACGATCTCCAGAAGTTATTATTCCCGCCCAAAGTGTTTCTCCGATGGATATATGCTCCCCGAGCACCTTGAATGGTATCGCGAAACGTGGCAGTTCATATGAATGGGAATCAATCGTGTATGTCCACGGAGAGGATAAAGTTGAGAAATTAGGCCTAGACAGGGTGCCGCTATTTTCCGCCTTGATTTCAATATATTTTTGACCGGAGATTATTTGCTGAACTACGCCAGGTTTGCTGGTCGGATTCGAGTGAACCCCGAAAATGGTCGGTTGCATGCTGCCTGTGGGCATTTTATATGTGCTAATGAACTGGCGCATAAGATAGCTCGCGCCATTGTTGAGGATCAGGGCAAGAACGATGACAGCAAGCCAGCCAAGAAAACCAATACGTTTAACCGGCCGGTACGACTGTTTGATCATTACGCACCACAACGCAATGCTGGCAAAGCCGAAGGTCGCACCTAGGGCATATGCCACAGTACCTGGCATGGAAATCAAAATAATCCCCATCAAACCGCAGGCAAATAAACCGAAATACCATTTCATTCCAGCGGAACGTTTGCCGGAAAGGAAATGAGCGGAACCGTTCAAAATAATGCTAAGTAGAACACCGACCCATTTGTGATATGTTTCTTTATTATTCATTATTATCTATAGCCAACGTCACGCGTCATCCTGGCGGGCGGGGCCCGCGATAGAGTGAATGCGGTTGGTCGGGCTATTTGTTTTATTGTTCAGATCATTTTTTGCGTTTCTTTTTCCATATCAAAAGAACACAGATTCCCCCGGTAATGCAGAGAGTTCCGTCTATAAAACGCTTGATCACGAGATTAAAAACTCCCAATGCAATTGCCGCAAGGGCGATAAAAAATATTTCTCCTCCATTTTGTCGTGTTGATTTCATTTTTATAAGCCCAACGTTTAATAAGCGAAGTTTGTTTTTCTGAGTGGAGTTTAATGGCGGGCGCGGTGTTTGCATATGATTAAAATTATTCTGTCCATAATTATTTTGATCGAAATAGCTTTTGCCGGATAAGGAATTACAGAGAGCTCAAAAATAGATTGGCGGCATTTGACGTTTCTCCTGCGCTTCTGGTTGGGAAAACAGGCGCGACTGGTATATAGATTGCGGATGAAATCTCTTTCGCTACAGGCCTGTTATGCGCAGGCATGGAAGTCGTTCAAAATATGGTGGATCCCGCTTTGTCTGATCTCTACGGCTATTCTCTTTTTTGAGATCGGACCCCGTTTGATGGTTCGTACGGAAATGTCGGCGATTCATGATCTGTTTACGAAGGTGTTTTATGCCGTGCTAGCCAGCGATTTTTCAGCATTGGAACAACTGATGACGGAGTTGCAGCCGCTGTCTGTCAACTACATGATCAAACTGTCCATGTGGGGGTTGGCTTGTTTGCCGTTTGTCGCTCTGCTGACCGTCATTCTTTTGGCATTTGCCAATACAGCAGTGAAAAACTGCCGCGGAAAACGGTCGTTCGGACGAATGAGTTGGATCGCGACAGCGCATGTATTGATCGCGCTGGTAAAAGGGCTCGCATTTCTCTTTTTTGTGATTCCGGGTGTCTATCTTTATGTGCGGCTTCTGTTTGTCTCGCTGGTGATGCTGGAGGACGAAACAGCCGGAGTTGGTGAAGCAATTCGTAAAAGCTGGGTGATGACCTGCGGCAACTTCTGGAAATTGCTGGGGCTGGTCTGCCTGAATTCATTTCTTCAGTTGATCACGGCTCCAACGATTATCGGACTGGTTCCATTTACCGGTTTCGTCAATACGGCTCGTGCCGCAGCTTTCCAGATGCTTCGTGATGAAGCGGAGGAGGATTGATTTTTTCAAACCTTGGAACTTTCCGTGTGTTCGGTACGACTATCCGTCATTTTCTTTTTTTTCATGCACGTTTTTCTGAAAAGCTGCATTCTTGGCAAAAAGATCAGGCAGACTGATTTATTGGCAGACCTGATACAAAATCAACGTGATGAGTATTTTTTTTCACCACCTGCTTTTCAGCGAAGACGCTCCCCCTCATGTTCAGAACAAAACTGAAGAATACAGGTTGACTTCAGCTGGTACTCTGACCTTTTCGCGGCATATTATTCGAGGTTTGAGTTAGCGGAGGATAAGAAAAAACATTTTGACTTCATGGACGTGAGAGAGTTTTATGGAAGTTGCAAAGTAAAAATGAGAGTTAGGCGGATTGCCCCCGTTTTCGGGCACGGATGCTTAACGTCTGAAAAATCAGGAGAAATATCCATGAATACAGTCAATGCTGGCAAGGTCGTTTCGTTATTAATAATGAACCTTTTTTTAATATGTTTTTATTCAAATGGAGAATACAGCAAAATATCCAATGGCGATTTTTGGTATGATACCGATGGGAATAAGATAGACGCTCATGGAGGAGGAGTCGTCAAGGTTGACGATACGTATTATTGGTTTGGTGAAGTAATGTATAAGCCAAAGAAGGAATCTGTTGTAATCAAATGCTATTCATCCAAGGATTTAAAAACATGGAAGTTTGAGAATGATGTGATTACGTCAAAGACGCCCGGATTTGAATCTTGCGCTCATCTGCAAAGGCTGAAGGTGATATACAACAGTTCAACTTCGCAATATGTATTGTGGGGACATTGGGAGATCAATCCATGGGGTAAGGTGGAGCATGCAGTGGTCGCAACCTGTAGTGAAGTGGCTGGTGATTATGAATTTGTAAAACATTTCGAGCCCACTGATCTGGCGAAAGACTGCACACTGTTTAAAGATGATGATGGGACCGCCTATTTTATCTTTGCTTCGGGAAACCATAAGGACTTGATACTCTGCAGGTTGACAAAAGACTATCTGGATATTGATCAGGTAGTAAACGCCGATATGATTACGGAAATCGAGCGTGAAGCCCCGGCGGTTTTTAAGAGAAACGGGATTTACTACCTGTTTACATCTGGATGCTCAGGCTGGGGCCCGAATCAACAAAAGTACAGCACCGCAACTTCAATTGTCGGCCCATGGTCAGAGCACCTCAACATAGGCAACAAGAATGGTTACAGAACCCAAACCCATTTTGTTTTGCCTGTAGAGGGCGCAGACGAAACAACCTATCTCTATTTGGGCGATAGATATCTGGACCCCACGATATCTTCTCCTAAAAACATTTGGCTTCCAATAGAATGGAAAGGTGATGTTCCCTGTTTGAATTATTATGATTCCTGGTGGATTGACGTTTCAACAGGCAAATGGATTGATGTAAAAATAGAAAAACAGGATCCGTCCTGTGAACTGATTTTTTAAACAGTGGACATTTAGTGCGTCAGCCAAACGGTGTTGAGACGGTTGAAGCTGACGCCGTTTTTTGCGGCTTCCATGGTCAATTTGTGATGAACCTTTGGTGGCGCGTCTCGACAGAAGCCAAAAATGACCATTTTTTACAGGATAATTGATAACAAGATGATGAGGTTGGATCCGAAAAAATAAGGTTGCCATTACGTTTTGCTTCAGTGCCGTCGCTTCGCGTCAGCCTTACTGCGTGTGTTGTTCATTATCCTGTAAATTTTTTTTGGCTGTGGCTATGTCTCGCTAAATATTCTGTGGCGAAAAATCTTCGACTGTCTGAAAAATCGGCCTTTCGCCTTGTCTCCGTTGGGCGTTCGGGTAAAATTTGCGGGCTTAAATGAGTACTCGGAAGGGCTCATACTCATAATCTTAATCATACTCCGATCAGGGAGGGTTAAGAGTGCGATTAGGATTAGGAAGAGGACTTTTGATATGAAAGACGTACAGATTGGAATTTTAGGATTCGGCACGGTGGGTGCCGGTGTGGTTGAGGGAATCCAGAAGAATGGTGAGCTGATGGCTCAGCGAACTGGAATCCGCCCGGTCGTGGCGAAGATTGCCGATCTGGATATCGAAACCGACCGCGGGGTCACCGTGGGCGAGGGCGTGCTGACTACCGATGCAGTTTCTGTGATCAATGATCCGGAAATCGATGTGATTGTTGAGCTGATCGGTGGCGTAACGGTTGCTAAGAATTTTGTGCTGCGTGCGTTAAAAAACGGCAAGCCGGTTGTCACTGCCAATAAGGCGCTGCTGGCTGATTTCGGTGAGGAAATCTATCGCGTCGCCAAGGAAAACGGCACGGGCATCTATTATGAGGCTGCGGTCGGCGGCGGGATTCCGGTATTGCGTTCGCAGCGCGCCGGTTTGATAGGCAATCAAATCGAGAGTATTTATGGCATCCTGAATGGAACCTGTAATTACATTCTGACGCGCATGGAGCGCGAAGGGCTTCCGTTCGATGAAATTCTCGCCGATGCACAGGCGCTCGGTTATGCCGAAACGCCGCCGGATTTGGATATCGACGGTATCGACACCGCGCATAAAGCGGTTGTGCTCGCCTCGATGGCCTACGGTGCACCGGTGCCAATGGATGCCTGTCCGGCATCCGGAATTCGCGGGCTGGATAAACAGGAAATTTTGAATGCCGACGAGCTGGGCTATCGCATCAAACTGCTGGCGATCATTAAAGACAATGACGGTGAAGTAGAGCTGTCGGTGGAACCGGCACTGGTTCCAAAAGATCACATGATCGCATCGGTGAGTGACTCCTTTAACGCGGTTTTCATGAAGGGCGACATTGTGGACGACACCATGTACTACGGTCGCGGCGCCGGACGTCTGCCGACCGGCAGCGCGGTGATCGGCGACATTATGGAAGCCGCCGCAGATCGGATCCATAATGCCGGCGTGCCCGTGAGCGTGACGATGATGCTGCAGAAAGAGGCGCTGGCGTATTGCCCGGCCGAGAAAATTGAAAAGCGTTGTTATGTGCGCCTCAGCCTGCTCGATAAGCCCGGTTCGATGGGCAACGTAATGGAGATTTTTGGACGCAACAACATCAGCATTGCTTCCGTGGTGCAGAACGAGCGTCATGAAGAAGGGTATGCTCCGGTCGTGATTCTTACTCACAAGGCGACCGAAGCGGAGTTTGTTGCGGCGATTGAAGGAATCAAGACTCTTGCGGTTTGTAACGCCGAGCCGGTTCGCATGCGCCTCGAAGATTTTGAGTAGAGATCTTACATGACGATGTACAACAAGATGATTTTTTGGATTCAATCTCATCATCTTGTTGTCAATCATCTTGTGAAAAATGATCCATGTATTTCGTGGTTCAATAAAAGGGTTTGGTTATGAAGGTTGTAAAGTTTGGTGGTTCGTCTGTAGCGAATGCAAAGCAGATTTCAAAAGTGATCGGGGTGGTTATCGCAGATGCCAGCCGGCGTATCGTGGTGGTTTCCGCTCCGGGTAAACGCTGTGGAACAGACACCAAAGTGACCGACCTGCTGATTGCCTTGGCCGACACCGTGCTGGCAGGGGAGGACGTTGACGCCCCGCTTGCCGCTGTGGTGGAGCGCTATGCCGAAATTCAGCGCGACCTCGATTTGACGCCTGCTGTTGTGGAAACGATTGAGGCTGACCTGCGCGGACGCATCGAAAACCGCAGTTCGAATGCTCTGCAGTTTATGGACTCCATGAAGGCCGCCGGCGAGGATTGCAACGCCCGTGTGATTGCCGAGGCATTCACCAAAGCCGGGTTCCCTGCAAAATATGTTAACCCCGGTGACGCCGGAATGCTGCTTTCCGATGAATTTGGAAACGCCGAAGTACTGCCGGAGTCGTTCGAGAATCTTTCTTCGCTGAAAGACTCGGATGAAATCGTGGTTTTTCCCGGATTTTTCGGATTCACTAAAGGCGGCGATGTGGCAACATTCCCGCGCGGCGGGTCCGATATTACCGGTGCGATTATTGCGGCGGCGGTGAACGCAGACGTCTATGAAAACTTCACCGACGTCGATTCAGTTTGCGCGATGGATCCGCGAGTGATCGACAATCCGCCTGCGATCGACTGTATGACCTACCGCGAAATGCGCGAATTGTCCTATGCCGGCTTCGGCGTGTTTCACGACGAAGCAATTATTCCGGCCGTGCGCGCTAATATTCCGATTTGTATCAAAAACACCAATAACCCGTCCGCGCCCGGCACAATGATCGTTCCGAAACGCAAGACCAAGCCCAGCTCCGTGGTCGGCATTTCCAGCGCATCCGGGTTTTCCACGATCTACATCGATAAATATATGATGAATCGCGAGGTCGGATTTGGCCGCCGTCTGCTCCAGATTTTCGACGAAGAGGGCATCTCGTTTGAGCACACGCCGTCCGGAATTGACAATATGTCCATCATTCTGGCATCCGCTAACCTCGATAACGAAAAAGAGGCGCAGGTGTTGGAGCGAATCAACCAGGAACTGAAACCCGATGCCGTGAACATAGAGCACGGGCTGGCTCTGCTGATGGTTGTCGGCGAGGGAATGCACTGCACGCCCGGTATGGCTGCCAAAGCGACCAGTGCCTTTCGTGAGGCGGGTGTGAACCTGGAAATGATCAATCAGGGCGCATCCGAAATCAGCATGATGTTCGCGGTAAAAGATATCGATCGCAAAAAAGCCGTCCGCGCCCTCGGCACCGCCTTCTTCGGCATCTAGCTGAATGTTCCGTCAACCGAACTTTGACGCGCCGTGAAGACACGTCTTTTCGAAGTCCCGAAAATCACTTTTTATTGTAAATTAGTAATACCTGATAATTTTAGTTGTGTTTTTTGTGTGGACATCATCAATTAGCCGTTTACCATCGGGCCCATAAGCTAAAGGAGGCGTTATGAGAAAGTTGATTGCTATATTGATGGTTCTGGGATTCGCCGCAACTGTTTTCGGTGCGGATGGATGGCTGACGGATTTTGAAGCTGCAAAAAAACTGGCTGCGGAAAAGAATCTGCCGATTCTGGCTGATTTTTCAGGATCGGATTGGTGCGGATGGTGCATCAAGCTCGATAAAGAGGTCTTTTCTATGGATGCGTTTAAAGCGTACGCCAAAGACAACGTAGTGCTTTTTTTGGCCGATTTCCCGAGCCGGAAGGCGCAACCCGCAGAGGTCAAAAAGCAAAATGAAGCTCTTAAGAGAAAATATGCAATTCGCGGTTTCCCGACCGTGCTGCTGCTCGATGAAGAAGGGGAGATTCTTGAGCGGACCGGATATCAGGCAGGTGGCCCTGAAAACTACGTTAAGCACATCAAAAAGCTGCTGAAATAAGACGGTCTTAAGCCAAGGGGTTTCATGAACGCGAAACGATTGCTCATTTGTCTGGTAAGTCTGACGGCGCTGTCCGCTGCCGCTCAGTTTTCAACGCCGTATCAGTGGAGCCATTCGGTTCAGGACGGTCAGCTGGTTGTTGAGGTGAAAATTCCGGAAGGCGCATATCTGTATCAAGAGCAGACTACCGTTGAATTGGTGCCGGACATTTCAGCGGATCAAAAACCCGTTACTCATCCGCACACAGATGATTTTGGTACTTCGGATGTTTATAAGGGGGGGCAAACCCATCGCTGGGTTTATTCACTTGGCTCCTCACAGGGCGTACAGGTTAATATTCGTTATCAGGGATGCGGAACGCCGGAAGGCGGCGGAGGAGCCGTTTGCTATCCACCGGTATCCGAAACCTTTTCTGTTGATCCAGTTGCAGGACACGCTTCCCGTATTCCGGAGCGTGTGGGAGACACAGGCTCTCTGGGTGCAGAAAACCCTGTCCTGCAAAAGCGTGAGGGTTCTCAAGAGTTAGATGGCCTGCTCGACCGCTTCGAAACGGTCCGCACAGATGGCGGGATGAAAAACGTTGAAACGTTTCTGGCATTTCTAGATGTGGATCAGGAGGTTCAGTCTTCCTCCAGTCTTTTGGAGGGGAAGAGCACGTGGTGGATCATTTTATCCGTCCTGCTTGGGGGGCTGTTGCTCAACCTGACGCCGTGCGTGCTGCCGATGATTCCTGTGAATCTGGCCATCATCGGTGCCGGATCGGAAGCGGCGACAAAGAGGCAGGGCTTTGTGCGAGGCGGCGTTTACGGACTCGGCATCGCGCTGGCCTACGGCTCGTTGGGTCTGTTTGCCGTGCTGACCGGCAGTAAGTTCGGCACGCTCAATGCCTCGCCGGTCTTTAACTTCGTCATCGCGGTTGTTTTCGTCGTTCTCGCGCTGGCGATGTTTGATGTGCTTAACATAGACTTGTCGCGCTACGGATCGAAGTTCGGTATTTCCAATGAAAAGCGCGGACGGTTGATTCCCGCGTTTACAATGGGTGTGGTGGCCGCGCTACTGGCCGGTGCCTGTGTGGCCCCGATTGTCATCGCCGTTCTGCTGCAGTCCACCACCTTATACGCAACCGGCAATGTTGCGGGCTTGTTCCTGCCGTTGTTGCTCGGAGTCGGTATGGCACTGCCGTGGCCGATTGCCGGCGCCGGACTGACCGTGCTTCCAAAGCCCGGAATGTGGATGGTGAAGATCAAGCATGGTTTTGGTGTGCTGATTGTTCTGTTTGCAGCCTATTACGCTTACCTTGGTGTCGAACTTCTTCCGCAGGGTTCGGCCTCGGAGCATTCAACAGAAACGGCCATTGCCGAACTGGAAACTCAGCTTCAGGATGCGCTGGCTGACGGCCGTCCGGTGTTCATCGACTTCTGGGCCACTTGGTGCAAAAACTGTCTGCAGATGAATGCCACTACATTCAAAGACGCGGACGTGATTGAGCGCTTGCACGGCTTCAACGAAATTAAATTTCAGGCTGAAAAACCGGCTGAGCCGGAAATCAAAGCGCTGCTCGACCGCTATAACCTGCCCGGTCTGCCTGGGTACGTGATTTTGAAACCAAAACAGTAAACCCGAAAGGGGTAAGGGGATAAGATGAAAAAGAACATCACCATGCTGGGAATCATCGCGTTGAGCGCAGTTACAATGGCCGTCAGTGGATGCTGCGGGTCAGGAAGCTGTCCGTTAAGCAAGAAAGCAGGAATGTGCAAATGCGGAGCGCCAAAAGGCTCTGCTGCATGTACAACCGCTTGCAGAAAAACTGCTGAGCTGTGCAAGTGCGGTGCCGTCAAAGGCTCTGCGGAATGTGCGGCAGCCTGCAAAATATAAGATCCATTGCGGATCTGAAATGCCGGGGCGGAATTCCGCCCCGGTTTCTTTTTGTGGATACAAAAAGCACTTTCGGGATACCTCAGGTAAAATATGGATTTTTGCCGTGCTCGTTGCTGTGAACCACTCTTATGTTGCGCGCCATATAAGAGTGGTTATATTGCGTGGTTCATTATGTTACGACGTGCAATAAACCTCCCGTTTTGAGATAAAATTACCCAAAATACGCAACAGTTTGCTTTGATCAGATGTGCATTTCTGCTGCCGAAATAACATCTAACTGGATCATTTTTTGCCCGCCTGAACGCGTAGCGGTCAACATTTCCCTGACAAGCGGAAGCCCCTTGCGCAAGCAGGAGCACACACGCTCCCGAATACGGGACCCGACCAACGGGAGAGAGGCCGCATTCTTATGCGGCAACGACTGGAAGGAGAGGCAGCCGCGTCCTGCAAGTTTACCGATGACATACTATTGCGAAGTCCGCTCCAAATATTGAGATTTATTCAGGAAACGCACATGTCGCAATATAATAATCTGCGCAACATAACCATTCGCTCGGTTCGCGCGGCGGTTAAATATCCTTCTTTATCCGTGGGCCGGCTTTGCTATCCGTGGGGTATGAGCCGTTCCTAATAAAACATAAATCTGAGATGAATCGAAAAACTGACCCTCTATGCTTTGAATCAGGGAAACGATTGTCTATCGTACCACCCTTTTTGAGGAAAAAATGATGACAACAAAAAAAATAGCGATATACGACACAACGTTGCGTGACGGAGCGCAGGCGGAAGGGGTTTCCTTTTCCGTTGCTGCCAAGGTGCAGGTTGCCAAGCGTCTGGATGACTTCGGTATTACCTACATCGAGGGTGGGTTCGCCGCGTCGAACCCCAAAGACATGGAATTTTTTCGCCTCATCAAAGAGGTGCCGCTTAAGCATTCAAAAATCGCCGCATTTGGCTCCACTCGTCGTGCGAATACTGTGCCGGAAAACGATAAAGGCCTCGCTGCACTGCTGGAGGCCGATACGCAGGTTTGCACCATTTTCGGAAAAAGCTGGCTGCTGCACGTCACGGAAGTACTGCAGACCACGCCCGAAGAAAATCTCGCGATGATCACCGACAGCGTTCGTTTCCTGAAGGAAAACGGGAAAGAAGTGATCTACGACGCAGAACATTTTTATGACGGCTACAAAGATAATCCCGAATACGCCATGTCCGCGCTGAAAGCCGCAGCCGACGCCGGGGCCGACTGCCTTGTGCTATGCGAAACCAACGGCGGTGCGCTGCCCGAAGAGGTTGCTGAAATCACCGCCACGGTGGTCAACGAATTTGATATCCCGATTGGTGTGCACACGCATAATGACGGAGAGCTTGGCGTAGCCAATGCGCTGGCGGGTGTGAATGCCGGTGCACTGCATGTGCAGGGGACAATCAACGGAATCGGCGAGCGGGTCGGGAATTGTAACCTCGCTTCGGTGATTCCCAATTTGATGCTCAAAATGGGCGATATTTGTCTGCCGCAAGCGGAGAACCTTAAGCAGCTTCGCGCGCTGTGCCAGTTTGTTTATGAACAGGCCAACATGCGTTCTAACACCCGGCAGGCGTTTGTGGGCGACAGTGCCTTTGCCCATAAGGCGGGCATGCATGTCGACGGTGTGCGCAAGGTGTCGCAAAGCTTTGAGCACATCAATCCGGAGAGCGTTGGTAACAAACGCCGTATTTTGATCTCCGAGCTTTCCGGGGCCAGTAATATTTTCCTGAAGGCTATCGAGATGGGGCTGGACGTAGACCGCAAGTCATTTGAGGTGCGTGAGGTTCTGGCTCAGCTCGAACAGATGGAGAAAGAGGGTTACAAATACGAATCCGCCGACGCCTCCTTCCAGATGCTTATCAAAAAAGTGCTTAAAAAGCATCAGTCGTTTTTCGAACTCGAGGGCTTCAATGTCAGCGTTGACCGGCATGACGACTGCTGCCGCACAATCGCGACCGTCAAGGTGCGCGTAGGAGACGAAACTGAGCTGACTGTCGGTGAGGGCGACGGACCGGTTGACGCGCTTAATATGGCATTGCGCTCCGCGCTTTCAAAATTTTATCCGTCCATTGCCGACGTGGTTCTCAAAGATTACTCGGTGCGTATTCTCGACCCCGAAGAGGCCACTGCGGCGAAAACCCGTGTGTTAATCGAGTCGAGCGACGGGGTGCAGTCTTGGGGAACGGTCGGGGTGTCTGAAAACATCATCGAAGCTTCCTGGGAAGCCCTGATCGACTCCGTCGAATACAAATTGTTTCTCGAAGAGGAAAAAACGAAGCCTGTTGAATAGGCGCGTATCGATTTCTTAATCCCGCAAACTAATGGACACTCGAAGCGGGGCTAATAGGCGATTAGCGTATGAAGCGGCAGGTCGGGCAATTTGGCTCGGCCGGAGAGGGCGGCGAGCTCGATGAGAAAGTCGATTTCCACGATCTTTACCTCAAAGTTTTTGCGGATCAATTCCACTGTCGCGGCGACGGTACCGCCGGTGGCGAGCACATCGTCGACGATCAGAATGCGCTGGCCGGGGGTGAAGGCGTCGCTATGAATTTCGACGGCATCGGTGCCGTATTCGAGCGCATAGGTTTGCTGGTGGACGGTGTGCGGTAACTTGCCGGGTTTGCGCACAAGACAGGTGCCCGCGCCGAGCGCGTAGGCAAGAGCGGAGGCAAAAACAAAGCCGCGCGCCTCGATCCCGACAACCACGTCGATCTCGTTTCCGGCGTGACGTTCCTTAAGCGTATCGATGGTTTGCCGAAAGAGGGCACCGTCGGCCAGTAGCGGGGTGATATCCACAAACTGGATTCCAGGCTTTGGAAAATCGGGAATGGTGCGGATGACGTCTTTTAGCTGTTCCATGGAACTCCTCAGGATTGAACGATAGAGTTGAGCTTGTCGGCGATGCGTTCGCAGTGCGAGCCTTTCCATCAGGTTTTTCGGCATCCGCGCCTGGCCGCAAATCGGTGCGGTTCATGAACGCGAAACGGTGCGGGTCTGGTTAAACCATGACTTTGGAGTGAAACGAAAAAATAATTTCTGAAGAAAATCGTAACCCACGGAAGCGGTTCACACATTGAACACAAAGAAGAGACAGGATAAGACATATTTTTTCTACTGAATTTTCAGATTGCAATGATACAATTAATAGACAGTTTAATTTCCATCATGAAGGGACGTTTATATGAAAAGCATTCGTGTTCTGTTGTTTTGTTTGTTGCCCGTTTTTGTTTTTGGGGAGGCTGATGCCTACCGTTTATCGTGGCGATCCAACCCGGCGACATCGATGGTTATTGGCTGGAATCAAGTTTCTGGGGTAAATCCAGAAGTATGCTACGGCATGGTTGATCATGACCGGAAGGCAATCGATTACAACCACCGGCAGACCCCGGATCGTGTGGTGGAATATCGTGGAATGACCAATCATTTTGTGCGGCTTGAAAACCTGATTCCGGATACGGCGTATTACTTTGTGATTTGTGATAGCGAAGGCGTGGGTCGGAGGCTCTGGTTCCGCACGGCTCCGAAAACCCCTGAGCCATTTACATTTATTGCAGGTGGAGACTCACGGAGCAATCCCGAGCCGCGACGCGAAGGAAATATGCTGGTGGCTAAATTGCGTCCGCTTTTCATCCTGTTCGGCGGGGATTATACCGTCAACGGAAAACCGGAGCAGTGGGTGGAGTGGTTCGCCGATTGGCAGCTCACTATTAGCGAAGATGGGCGCATTTATCCGATTATCGCCACGCAAGGAAATCACGAAAATGCAGACCAGGAGATGATGACACACCTATTCGACACCCCAAACCTCAGTCAATATTACTCGTTCGGGATCGCTGGCGACATGATGCGGATTTGGGTGCTCAACTCCGAGCTGAGACCGAAGGATCCGGGAAACGATATTAAACAGCAGGCGTGGATTGAAGAAGATCTACCGCGCTATGGCGATGTGAAATGGAAGATTGCTACCTATCACCGCCCCATGCGGGCGCATACTGCCGGAAAAGCAGAAGGCATTCCGCGAATTGAAGCGTGGGCACAACTATTTTATGACAATGGAATCGACCTCGTTGTGGAATCCGACACCCACATGGTCAAACGCACGTACCCGCTTCGTCCATCCGAAGAGAAGGGTAGCTACGAAAGTTTTATCCGGGATGACAAGAAAGGCATGGTTTTCATTGGTGAAGGAAGCTGGGGGGCTCCGATGCGACCGACGAATGATAACAAGCCGTGGACCATGGCCAGCGATTCATTCCATCAGTTTAAATGGATTCAGGCGTCTCCGAAGGAACTGTTGATCCGCACCGTCAAATTCGAAAACGCAGAAGCCGTGGTTTCTCTGACAGAAGATAACTTGTTCGAAGAACCGGAAAATATGATTTTCTGGACACCGGACAGCGGCAAGATTCTGCGTTTACCATTTAATGCGAAACATTCAACGTATTCAAAACCGGAACACATATCTCCTCCCGCCGGAAAATGAAGAAAAGGTGCCCGTTCCGAAGTCTCGGGGTAATAGCGTTTATCCGCGTTCATCCTGCTTGCCGTGAAGTGATGAGTTCCCTGCCGCGAAGTGAGTTCTGCTCTGCTTCTTCGGCGCTCTAGTGAACCATTCGCTGTGCTCATTATTTGCTTCAGAAATTATGCGTCGCTTTGTTCCGTTGCGGCGGTAAAAATTTACTCTGTGTCTTCGTGCTACTATCCGAAATTTTCTTGTTTTTTTGCACGTTTTTCTTTGAAATATCTTGCTCAATATCAACTAAACATGGGCTATTTTTACAAGACAATGGACAGTAAGATGATGAGATTGGATTAGAAAAAACAATTTTGTTGTCCGTCATCTTGTAAAACCTCTTTGGTTGCGGCTGTTCCGCACCAGGGCCTCTGTGGTAAAAATACATCTGAACAGGTGGAGCAGATTACGATTATGACAAAGAGGGAAACGGGGAAGAAACAGCAATGAAGACACTTCAGATTCTCTATCAAGATGATGGGCTCGTTGCCGTCGACAAACCGGCAGGGATCCTCGTTCATCAAACGCGTGACCCCGAACCGGATGATCAGATCGCGATGAAAATTCTGCGCGATCAGCTCGGACAGAAAATATACACCATCCACCGCATCGATCGCCCCACCTCCGGCGTACTCCTCTTTGCTCTCTCCGAACCCAGCCTGCGCCTCGCGCACGATCTCTTTGAAAAGCGGGAAATCACCAAAAAATATCTCGCGGTGGTGCATGGTAAAACGAAAACCGACTGGGAAGTCAGCGCCCCGTTGAGCCGAACCACCGACGAAGAACCGCGTGCGGCGCTCACCCACTTCAAACAGATAGAAACCTGTCCGTCCGGCAGCTTTCCCCGTGCTCCCGATCTGGAAGTTTCACTCGTCGAGGCCACCCCGCATACGGGGCGAATCCATCAGATCCGCAAACACCTCCAGCTTTCCGGACACCCGATTGTTGGCGACTATCTATATGGCGACATGGAGCACAACACCCGGGTTTCCGAACAAATCGGGCATACCCGCATGATGCTGCGCGCCACCGAACTCCATTTTATCCATCCCGAAACCGGCGTTCCGATCGATATCTACGCGCCGCCGTCCTCCGACTTTAAATTCTTTGCCGCTACGCAGTAGTCGAACGGCAGTCAAAAGTCTGAAGGTCGGGCGACCGCTGCGCTTTCGGGAGAATCTGAATCATTCTGCCTAAACCTGAACCGCACCGATCCGCATTAATTGGTGTCCGGAATTTGCTTATCTTCGGTTGAGTCACCAGCGGAGATGGCGGATAGATTATTATTGAAGAAGTATTAA
>Ga0307990_1000623_pt1 | contig 31166 bp, 17 predicted proteins | sample EllFjometagen129_FD_203168 | JGI IMG/M metagenome (GOLD analysis project Ga0307990, IMG submission 203168) | Marine microbial communities from Ellis Fjord, Antarctic Ocean - #129 | ecosystem: Environmental > Aquatic > Marine > Unclassified | place: Southern Ocean | collected 2014-10-08
TTGGAATAGTTGAACCCGGTAGGGATGCTCCCTAAATGCCATTTTCCGATGACAGCGGTCTGATAGCCGGATGCCTGTAGTAATTTTGGGAACGTCTGCTGAGAGCCATCAAAATCACCTCCGTGTTCATTCTTATATATACCGTTTAAGTGACTAAGTTTCCCGGTCAGGATAGCCGCACGACTCGGGCCGCAAATTGCATTGGAGCAAAAAACATTATTGTATCGCACCCCTTCTTTAGCAATGCGGTCGATATTGGGTGTCGGCGCAATTTTCGCTAATATGCCACCATAGCAACTTACTGCCTGTGCGGCGTGATCATCGGCCATGATGAAGAGAATATTGGGACGAGTTGTTTTTTGCTGATGCTGACGATTGGCTTCGGCGTCCGGGGTGTCATGTGTCTCAGCAACACACGCAACGTTTAGGAGACCACAAATTCCCGCCCCAACAATCATCATTAATAATGTATAACTATTCCTTCTCATACCTCTCCCTTTAATTACTACCTAACAAACATTCTGTCCCATTGTGGAAAATTAGAAATCCCAGAATCAAAATCTAAGTTGAACCTTATTCATACCCAAAAACTTCCCGACCCATTTTCATGACGGTCTCATAATCAGTAAACGCAGTTGTACCACCGGGTGCTGTGGTATTACCGGCCCCTGTAAAATTGGCGAATCGCTGACATTCCTGCAGAGATTTTCCTCCTATAAACTGATATATAAATCCAGCATTAAAGCGGCCTCCAGCACCGGCGGCATCTACAACTTCAGTATTTTTAAAGGCGGGTATGTATTTTTCTTTAGTTGTGATTTTCTACTTAACATTTGACGAATCGGTTGAATTACCTTTGACAGTCCGTTTGATTTTACTCCCACCACGCAATGCGTTCTTCTTCCCCGACGTAGTTAAAACTTTATCTAGCTTATTATTCTTCATAATTTCCGACCGCATCCCATCTATATATTCCTCTCTAGACTTTATGGCCACAACTTTTTCCAGCAAGGCAGGATCGGCATCCCCCATCCAATCAATCACATTAAGCACTGTTAGAATGGCGTACGAATTTTCATCAATCAAAGCTCCTAAACAGTCGAAGCAGTCCTTTCTTTCACCGAGATTGCGAAGAGACCATGCCGCCATGGCTCGAACTTCGTGCGACCGATCCGACAAGGCCTTGAGCAATAGAGGTTTTGCCTCAACAGCCCGATCCTTTAATAGAAAACACCCCACACTCCCCCAATAGCGAATTCCAGAATCATCAGATTCCAGATATTGAATAAGCTGAGGCAAAGAGGCCGGATTGGCCTCTAACGCCAGATCGGCGGCATCGAGATACGCTGGAAGATTGTACAGTTTGGGATCTCGCACCATCTCGTATATCGTCATGTTGTTTTCTTTCGCCCGACGGGTCATCTCGCTTTCAGGAAGCATCCCTGCGTCATAAATTTTCTCCTGCCAACCTCGCAACCCGTTCCGCAGTTCTTCAACCACAGCGGCCAATTCCGGCGCTTCTATCAGGTTGTCGACATTGTCAGGATCCTTCTTCATGTCGTAGAGTTCCTCGGTCCAGCCCTTGGGTTGAAACAACCGAGCCTGAACCTCGGTGGCAAGGCCGGATTTGACGTAATTGTCCCACGCCGTAGCGGCCTTCATTTTCCAAAGATAGGAAAGGTGCTGCATCCACGGAACGTAGGGCATGTAGTTGCGGATGTAGAGAAACCGTTTATTGCATACAGCACGCGCGTTTTCGATGCGCTCGTCCATACGGCCCCGGAAGGCGAAATGGAAGGAAGGCTCCGGTTCTGCTTTTGATCCAAGAAACACGATGCCCTGCATGTAGTCGGGGACGGTTGACCCCGTGAGACTAAGCCATGTTTTAGGCATGTCGACAAAGCTAACAAGCCGGTCGACTTTCACCCCTGGCTGTTCGGCTGGCCAGAGATGCCTATATTTCTCAGGAATACGAATAACGAGAGGACAATGCAGGCCTGTCTGGAAAATATAGCGCTTACTGCGCGGCATCACGCCGCCATGATCAGAGTTATAAATGACAATGGTGTTATCTGCTAGTCCCGCTTCTTCCAGTTTTTTCAGTGAATCGCCGATCTCAGCATCCATCCGCTTTATGGCATCGTGATATTTCGCATAGTTCTTACGGATATCCGGCAGATCGGGATGGTATTTTCGCAACCGAGTATCGCTGGGTTTATGCACTGTATTTTCGACATCGCCCTGCGCCCTGCTTTCATGCGACTCCACAGAATTAATGACTTGAAAGAAGGGTTGATTCTGTTTGAGAGCATTCCAATCAACGTCTTCGGGATTGTCCCAGCACGCCTTGTCTTCACGCCCACCAATGTTGTAGTCGGTCTTTACGTCATTGCCGACATAATACCCGTTGGCTTTGAGAAAATCAGGATAGTACTGGATGAGATTATGTGGAATCTCATAGCGACTACGCATCGGGTGCGTGCCCATCGAGATCGCGTTAATGCCCGTAATCCAAGTCGACCGCGACGGCGCGCAAACCGGCGCGCTGGCGTAGGCGTGCATATACTGGAAGCCCTCTCTCGCCAATCGGTCGATATTCGGCGTTTCAGCATGAGGATTTCCATAACAACCAACCCAATCAACGTTATTGTCCTCGCAGGTCAACCAAAGAATATTTGGACTAGATTTCGAACTCTCCCGTATATTGGCAGCACCAATATCCGCCACTGAACCGACCATAAGAAAACCTATCACGGAAACTGATAAAATAAAACAACGTCGCTGCATACTGACTCCTTTCGCTAATAAAACATCTATCTTGCCACGGAAAAATCGGCTTTCAAGTCGCCGACAAAAAGTTCAAAGGCCCCCGGCTCCACCACAAACTCCATTCGAATATTATGCAGAGCCAACTGCTCGTTTTTAACCATAAATTGCACCGTCTTTGACTCGCCGGGTTCGAGGTGAACACGCTTGAAGCCGACCAACTCCTTCACAGGAGTTGTCATGGAACTCACCACATCATTTATGTAAAGCAATACCACCTCGTCGCCGGCGTGGTCGCCCGTGTTTTCTACGCTCAACGAAACGGGCAGGTTATCGGCCAACGAGATTTTCTTGGGAACTTCGAGATTTCCATATTCAAAATCGGTATAGCTCAAGCCATAGCCAAACCCATATTTGGGTTGTGTTTCCCCCATGACATAGTCACGGAAATACTGGGATGGTTTATGGTTGTAGATGGTTTGGATATGCCCAACGGAACGCGGGATACTGAACGGAAGCCGCCCAGATGGATTCACCTTCCCGAAGATGATTTCAGCGACCGCCTGACCGCCCATGCAACCCGGCTCAAGCGCCTCGATGATGGCCTCCGCATTTTTAAATGTGTATGGACTAGATAGTGGCCGACCATTCACCAACACCACGAGAACCGGCACCCCGGTTTCGCAGACCCGTCTGACGAGTTCCAGCTGATTGCCGGGTAATTCAATATCAGACCTTGCGACATTTTCACCCCCCGTAGTATCCAGCGTGTCGTATCGAAGTGAATTATCCCCCACAACCAGAACCGCGAGATCAGCACGTTTAGACTGCTCAACCGCTTTTTCTATCCGAGAGGGCTCGATATAGCGATGCGTGCCACCCACGTCGCAAAGATTAATCTGAACTCCTTCGGGAGAAACCTGTTGGAGACCTTCGTAGATGGTGGTGATATTTTCAGCGGGTTGCTTCAACACCCAGTCTCCCAACAAAGTTTCTTTATCAGCACCAGGGCCGGTAACGACAATGTTTTTAAACCTCGACCCAGTCAACGGCAACAGGCGGTTGTCGTTCTTCAATAAAATAATCCCCTTGCGAGCGGCCTCCAACGCCAACCGGCGATGATCTTCGTTGAAGAGTACTTTTTCCGACAATACGGGATCGCACTGGCATTTTTCGAACAAACCTAGCTGGAACTTTGCCGCTAAAATCCGGCGAACAGATGCATCGATACGCGACTCAGAAACCCTTCCCTCACGCACCAGCTCGACCAGCGGTGCTTGGAAACCTGGACCATGCATATGTATGTCCATTCCTGCCTCAACGGTTGCGCGAACCGCCTCTTTCTGATTTTCAACAATCTTATGCAATGTGACCAAGCGTTCAATATCCATCCAATCGCTAACCACAAATCCATCAAACCCGGCCTCCTTACGCATCAACTCCTCCACGATCCATTCATTAGCATGGCATGGCACCCCGTTGATTTCGTTATGTGCCGTCATCAGGCTATAGCACCCGGCATCGATGCAGGCTAGATAGGAGGGAAGATGTATCTCCCGAAGAGCGTGTTCTGAAACATCCATCGGCGCAAGATTCAAGCCGTTCACGGGCGCCCCTCCCGCTATCAAATGTTTCATGCATGAAATCACCACCTTAGCCCCCGTTAGATCGGTACCTTGATAACCTCGAACCATGGCACTTCCTAATTTTCCGACCAAATAGGGGTCTTCGCCAAACGTCTCCCCAACACGTCCCCAGCGAGCATCGCGGGCAATATCCACATTGGGCGAAAAGGTCCAATGTGATCCCGTGGCACGCATTTCAAGCGCGGTTTTCCGGGCAATTTCCTCCGCCATATTTTCATCAAATGAACTGGCAATCGTAATCGGACTGGGAAAGACGGTGGCACCATAAACCAATGCGTTCCCATGAATGGCATCGATGCCGATAAGAAGCGGGATTTTGAGACGTGATTCAGCAGCCAGTGCCTGAAGAGCATTGGCCTCTTCTAGTTCGAGGACATGCAAAAAAGATCCGACCAATCCATCGCGAACGAGCTGTCGAATATCCTCGGCATCCATCCCTTCATAGAATGCTTGCGAATCGCCATCGAGTATTTCTTCTTTATTGCGTACATCTGCCTTCTGAACATGTTCAATGCCAACATATTGACACATTTGACCGACTTTCTCATCCAACGTCATCCGGCTCAGCAAATCCTCGACCCGGATGTCGATATCATTTTTGGCGTTGAGATAGGCCGGAGCCGCAGCGGCGAGTTGCTGCGTGGCAATCAAACCCAATACGATTCCTACTTTTTGTAAAGTCCACTTCTTCATTCGATATATCCTCTGGGTTTCTACAATCCAACAAACCCAAAATTTTAATAAAAACAAAACACTAGTATTGCAATTCAGGTGCTTCGATTTGACCCGTTTGCTCTGGAGGCAGCCTGACATCCAGCAAGCGGAACGTCCCCGCCGGCACAGTTAATGACAACGATTGATCTAGCGACCCCAGCCTCTCGGAAGTCATCCGATCCTCAACGGTCCACTCCCCCGGAAGTTGCGAGGTGATCTTTACAGAGCGATCTGACGGGTCCAACCATCCGGGATCGATCAATACGATGATGTAGCGATACGCTGACTGTTGAACGATCTGATGAAAAACGGTTCCCTCGATGCGGAAGGGAAATTCCTTAGCGCCCTCTTCCAAATCAACCAACATCTGTTCGCGCGCTTCGTTCAACTTGTATAATTTGCCGTCTTTGCTCAGATGATCGCCATTGGTGCTCCACAAGCTACTCCATTTGCCGAAAGTTTGAGGTTTTCCACCGGGCAACAGACAGACAAAACCATGAGGCGACGTTGTCGGAATGTGTGAAACCTTGCGACTCGTGCGCCCCCAGAGATAGGTTGAAACATCGGTTTTAGGCAAGGGAGCCATCGCCCAATAGGTATCGAGCCGATCCATCGGCCAGGCGTTGGTATCACTGCCGTCAGCTCCCCAGCTTTCCAAATGATGCCCGTTACGACCGTGCGCAGCAAAACGATAACTGGGATGTCGCACGACCAATGCGACGGGAGAAATAGAGCGCAGTTGTTCGCGTTTTGGAGAAGCAATGATCCCTTTGCCAAGCAAGTGAAGGAATGTGCCCGTTCCGTCGACGCCAACGGGCGTCCAGTTTCCGGTTCCTTTCTGTCGTTCACCATTGAGAAACATGAACACCCTCGCACCAAGAAAAGTCTGGGAAATGTGGTAGCGCAGTTGCGGGTGACCGGTCAGCGGGTATTCCCACTCCCACGCACGAGTGCTGGAAAACCAATCGGCGGATGATCGGCACGCCCAATCATCGACCTGCCCATCGAGCCACAAACCCATGCGCGCCGCGAGATTGACATCGGGAGTCCGTGAGTTGCTATCCTCGACTGAGGGGAGTAGTACCGAGCGGTAACGTCCGTTGAAGATGAGATCACGAAGTCTCTCGTCAGCGGCCCAATGTGCCCACCAAACACCTTTGTTGCGCGGAATGAATTTTTTCTTATGGATGAGGCAAAGTTCAAGAATCGGCTTAACGTGGTTTTCGAAATAGTAATAGATCTCGTCGAGTTTCTCATCCTCGGCACTGATAAAACCGAGCAATGTCTTCGGCGCAACATCGAGCATTTCAGCGATTGTATCCACCTCTAGATGGGGGCTACAGCCATGTCCCACTTGAACCCAAAAAGGGCAGTTCGCATCTTCGAAGCGTTTTGCGACAGCAACGATTTCGGCACGGGAAAGATCATGAGCCAAGCGATGATCGCGGGGCCACGGTTTTCCATCAGGACGTAGTAGCGGCGCGTCTTCACCGGGCCAAAAACAATGAGCAAACCGTAGGTTCGAATAGGGAAATTCATCCTTGTAGGCTTGAACTTCGGCGATCCAGTTGTCGACCTCCTCAGTACTCCTGCGTGTCAACCACTGGTGATTGACCACGAAGTCATAGGGGGCGGCTTGGCCCATAATCGGTTTCCCCTCCCAGTTGGCAATGTCATCCGCCACGTTGCGAAGATTTTTATCAATACGGGCCATCGCACCATTGGACTTCAGTCCATCAAGACCTTTTTCCCAGCCGGAATCAAAACGAAGGCGGTAAAGATTATCGTCACCATTGGGACTGGAAGCAAGCAACACACTACCAAGCGAGTCTCCAGGGACGTAGACCACATCGTTAAAACCCAGAGAGGCCACGGCTCTACCTAGCATTTTTCCTTTACTACTATAAAGCCGGATTTCAGCACCTTCCAATACCACGATTTCCGCCCCTGGCTCATCGGTTAAATTACCAACAGCCAGCATGCGCATATTGTAATGGCGATCATAACTGGCCGTTTGAAATCTGGAGGGCAGGGACACCACTTGCTGGCATCCATCTCGGAACGAAAAGGCACCCGGTTTATAGATCAATTCAACCAGACCATCGCCATCCAAATCACCAACCGTTCCATTGGCGCTACGCAGATCCCCGCCTTTCTTATTGGACGGAATTTCCAGCTGGCTACGTTTCAGATTATTCCCCTTAAAGAAAATCATCGATTGCGATTGCCCGCGCACAGGCAACACGGCCACTTCGTCGGCACCATCGCCATCGAAATCTCCAGTACGCAATATTCGTATCGCGCCTTTCGTTTTGGCGGGTGCCAACAGTTCCCCGGTTGCCGAGAGACAGACGACATCTCTGCTGACTCCTCCGGCAACCACTACGGCTGTTTTCCCATCGAGTCGTGCAATCGAAACCTGCCACACCGGTGCGCCAAGGGTGCCGTACCGCCACAACAACGTTCCGTCTGCCTCGAATACATACACCTGTCCATCGGCTGAAGCGGCGGCAATTTCATCTACTCCATCGCTATTAAGGTCGCCACAGGCCAAGTCGAAAATAAACCCGCCAACTTCATGATCCCACAAGGGTTTGCCGTCGGCATCAAACGCGCATACACGATTGTCATAAGCCGAACCGATGATCCGGTAGGCATTACCCCCCTCCCCATCTGTATTGGCGATCGCCAGCCGATAGATATTCCGCCCCTCAGTAGAGGTCTGTTTCACATCAGCCAAGGATGTCATAACACCCATGCTTGCCAAAAACATGATGCAAACTCGCCGCATTACAACCAACTGAAGTCTACTCTTGCTCTTCATTGTTTATGTTCCTTTTGTAAAATTAACTTTTTATGAAATCAACATTTCAAGGCATTTAAACCTGCGCCCAGACAGGGTTAACACCGAAAATGTCCACGCTATTTATTTTAAAACAAATGCTTCTTTCAATCCTCCGACCATCACTTCGAATACGCCCGGCTCCACAACGGATTCCAAATCAACATCCAGCAGTGCCAGATCTTCCTGACTCAGCATGAACGCCACTGTCTTCTTTTCACCCGGCGCCAGATGAATGCGCCTCCAATCCTTCAGTACACAAACGGGAGTCGTTACGCTGCTAATCACATCATTAATATAGAGAAACACCACTTCGTCGCCGGGTCGGTCTCCCGTATTTTCTACAACCACACTGACCGGAACCGAAGATCCCTCAGAAACGGTTTGAGGCACCCTTAGTTGATGATATTGAAACGTCGTATAGCTCAGGCCGTGCCCGAACCACCAGAGAGCTTCCGTTTTTCCAAAATTGTATTTCCGATAATACATAGATGGCTTGTAGTTATAATAGGTCGAGATATGGCCCACACTTCGGGGAAAGGAGATGGGCAGTTTTCCGCTGGGATTCACATCCCCGAACAGCACTTCCGCAACCGCCTGCCCCCCGGTCATACCCGGCTGCCATGCCTCGATAATCCCATCGACATGATCCGCGATCCATTCAATCGCCAACGGACGACCGTTGATCAAGACGACAACGACCGGCGTTCCCGTCTCTTGAACTGCCTGAAGCATTTCGAGCTGGCGTCCTGCTAAATCAATATTGGATCGGGCGTAGTTTTCACCTCCCGTATGATTTTTTCGTTTACTATCGGACTGCCAGTCTTCATTCACGCGACAGTCGTTCCCGCCCAGCACCATGACCACGCGATCTACCTCCCGCGCCGATTGAACCGTCCGGGCAATATCTTCATCCGTAAGCTCCATCAATTCACTGCACGGTTGATTTCGGATCTCAATATTCTTGCCGACGAGAGCGCGAATCCCCTGCAGTACCGTGGTGATGTTTTCGGGCGGTTGGGCGTATACCCAATCGCCGACCAATGCATTGCTATTCGCAAGCGGACCCGCCACCAAAATCGACTTCGTTTTTTTCGATAACGGCAACGCTTGGTTTTCATTTTTAAGCAGCACAATCGACTTTCGCGCCATATCCAATGCGATGGCTCGATGCGCATCGCTTGCCAGCATACTTTTCGCCAACGCTTCGTCGACATAGCGATTCTCGTTAAAGAGTCCCATACGGATTTTATCGAGCAAGATTTCGCGAACCGTCTGGTCGATCCGTTCCTCGGAAATTTTCCCCTCTCGTACCAATTCCTCTAAAGGTTCGACAAAGCCAGCCCCTTGCATATGCACATCCACTCCGGCATCCACCGCAATGAAAATGGCTTCCTTTTCATTTTCCGCAACTTTATGAATCCAGTTCAGTCGTTCGATATCCATCCAGTCGCTGATGGTATACCCACGAAACCCCCATTCATCGCGTAACAGATTGGTCAGCATTTTTTTATTCGAGTGGCAGGGGATGCCGTTCACTTCATTATGCGCCAGCATGAAGGTGCGGCAACCCGCATCGACACAGGCTTTGCCCGGAGGAAGAAAAATTTCTCGCAGCGTGCGTTCGGAAACATCCATCGGTGCGAAATTGATTCCATTCACTGTCTGTCCATCACCCAGAAGCACCTTGGCACAGGCAATCACCCGATTTTCCGCCGTGGGATCATCCCCCTGTAATCCTTTCACACAAGCCGCCGCCATGCGGGAAACCACGAGCGTATCTTCCCCAAAGGTCTCGCCCACCCTCCCCCAACGGGCATCCCGGGCAACGCTCATGTAGGGCCAAAAAGCCCAATGAAACCCTGTCGAACGCATCTCCTTGGCTGTTGCCTCATGAATTTGTTGCACCAGCGGCAGGTCAAACGAAGACGCCATGCCAATGGCCGTGGGGAATACCGTCGTTCCGTAATAAGCGCAGTGCCCGTGAATGGAATCTATCGCATTCAGCAGGGGAATCTTCAGCCGAGTGCGCTCCGCACGCTTCTGGAGAATGTTGGATTCTTCAATACTACCAATAGAAATAGTCGACCCGACCATTCCCTCATCCAGATCAGCCAACATTTCCTCCGCTTTTTTGGGAGACTCTTTACGTAATTTTCCCACGCTCAGATATTGGTTCATTTGGCCGATCTTCTCGGTGAGCGTCATCTGATCCATCAGGATATCCACTCGTTTTCCCGCAGGAAGATTTTTGTCCAGATAGGAAAAATCCTGAGCCATTCCCGCCAACGAGATCCCGAGGAGTCCAAGACAGATTATAACTTGTTTCTTCATTTCACATTTTCTCCTATAACAAATTCAGCCCTTCTTCAGGGCATTTGTACTTTAATTCGATAGAAACGATTGGTTTCCCTTACATCATCATACTCCAACAAACTTCCGCTTCCTTTCCAACCGTTGGTCGAAACCGACCAAGCACCGCTAAGTAAATCATCCGTGGCCTCAACCGAATAGACCCGGCCAACCACGCTGTCAAAGGCCACGCCCTGCCCCGAGGGCGGTAGCTGTGCGTAGAATCCCGAAGCCGCGTCCTGCGGATCGGTTCCGGCAATATATTCATCCCCATTGATCAACAGGTCGCCATCTGCATTCAAAAGTGCATCCAGTGCATCCCGTGCATCCAATCCGTTCGCAGTCTCCCATGCGTTGGGCAAGCCATCTTCATCGGCATCGATAGCTAGCGAAACGGCAACATCGTTGAACGTACCCCGTTTATAGAGACTCATCCCCTCCGGCCACAACACCTGGTTAGTCGGACCTCCGTCAAGGGCTTCAACCAACAGAGGTTCGCTATTCAGAGAATTAGCCGTCTGAACCATTAGATTTGCCATGAGAATATTATCGCTGTTTCCATAGACCTGTATATAGCCCCCAGAACCGGCAAAGGTTCCTTCACGCATGGCTCCCGAACTATAGAGGGCGACATTGCGGCAATCACGCAGGATCACGCTGGGGCTCATTCCTTCACGTTTGACACTCATGATGCAAATATTCTGGCCATCGATGATTTCGATATTGGTATCGCAGGGATCCCCCCCCCACAGTTGGAACTCTTTAGTCCCCTCCGAATTGAGTCCATACAACCAGAGGGGTTCCCGGGTTCCTTCAATATAAAGGAAACGATAGTCCGAATGTGCCTTATTGAAGGTTATCGATGCGGTGAGAAAATAAAAACGGCCGCCTCCATTGCCCGTAATCTCCACCACATGGTGAGGATTCGTTGGTTGGTCGATCCACTCACTAGGCAGATTAACTCCATAGATGCAGGACTTGCGCCCGGCGCGCCAGTGTATAGTGTCAAATCGGTCGTAGACTGGAGCCCCATCCACCGTGACTCCTCCGCCCGTACTGCGTGCTTTAATCGTCATGAATCCCAAAAAGGTAGTGGCGTCGGCATCGTCTGCGGTTTCAACCATAACCACTCGCCCAGTTGTCGGCTGCCAGCTCTCGTGATAGGTGAGTATGGATTTTAGTCGCCCCACACCAAACAACACCGTATTGGCTTTCAGCGTCAACGTGTCGCCGATCTGGAAAATTCCGCCCGGAATAAACACGCGGCCATTATCGGTCGATGCCGCTGCATCAATCGCGGCTTGAATGGCCGAGCGATCATCCAACCCATCGTCTGCTATCGCATTGTAGGGTGACTGGGTAATATCGATCGTCCCGTCGTCTTGCCCCTCATAAGCGGGCAAGTTGGCATAGATGTGCTGGGAAACCAAATCAATCGGCGGTGCGGAGGAATCATACAAAATATCCGTAGACGGCTCCGCTGTCCTGCTAAATGTCCCATCAATCATATTGAAAACCTTGAAAACCGAATCACCCACCTCGTATGGCGGATCTCCGGACGGCATTGACTGGTCGGTATAGACATATTCGCGGACACGCTTCCAGAGACCGGGGGCCGTCACGGTGGCGGACGGACTTTGGATGATTTGATCCGAACCCGTCACAAAAAGATTGCGGATATAGAAGTTCAGTCCATCGGAATTATCCACCGCTACGGTATCACTTTCCAATTCCACGATGCCATCGATGAGGCTTATCGTATTGGCCGAGTTCCTCCAATCAAGCCTCCTTGGAGCCACCACCGGGCCACTGGACTTCTTGATATGAAACCCAACCAAGGTTGTCGGGGCATAGTCAGCCAGTGACAAAGCCGTCTGGGTCTGATTAAACAGGCGGATACCGGACAACATGGTTTCGGCAGTACTTCCGTCGATGATTATGCCGATTTCCCCACCTTCAACCTCGAGATTCATTCCTCCGCTATTGCGACCGGGAACCCCCCAAATCCCCGCATGCGCACCCGTCGCATCCACACGGACATTCTCTAAGGTAGCCGTCTGAGCTGCAGTGAAAAATATCCCCACTGCCCCAGCATGCCCTGCGCAGTCAAAGTCGATTCCGCGCAAGTCGTCGTAGAAAAGACTACTAGGCCAATCGTCAAAATTGGAGGGATCTCTCATTGGATGCAAGGGCTCAATTGGCACTATTCCATCCAAATTAAGCGCACGGAAGTTACGAAATGAAATCATCGGACGTGGAGCTCCGGCACTATCGAAAAGTGGGGCGTTCGTCGCAAGTTTGAGGATCGGACGGTTTGTTGATACGGAAGAACCCCATAGGGTATGGCAAGAGTTCGGATCATTGTTATTCGCTTTGTTTTTAATAACATTCCACAATTGCCACCGATAACATTTAAGCGAGTCGGAGATTATGTAGGTTCCTGCTGGGAACAACACAGTCTTTTTCGAAACAAATCCATCGTCAATTGCTTGCTGAATCCCTGCGGTCGAATCGCCCGTGCCATCGTTGTGAACCCCGGGATAGTTCGTCACTACAATATATCCGAGCGCATCATATATGAGCGCATCGAGAGAATTACTTGTGGTGCCGGTCCCTCCAGCAATCCCTTCCCCCACCCACACCGTTGTTTTTCCTATATTAATGTCGTTATAGTCCGCATACAGGACATTCGCACCATTGATCCAACTGGCATCAAAAACGCCGAGTATGTTCTGTCCATTGGTCCAAGTAATCGAGTTGTTAGCGATTAGCGTATCCAGATCCGCGATGCGGTTGCCGCCCCACTGCAGGATTCCGTCTCCGATATGCAACGCATCATCCCCGCCTATTTCCAACCCTGACGAAGCCGAAACTTCAATTTCCAAACTACCGCCCATTAGGTTCAATTGGGCATCAATCAGGGCATTTCCTGCTTTATTGATATCAACACTATCGGCAAGGACAATCCCGCCTGTGATGTTCATGCTTCCATTGCCATTCACCCCGACATCAAGCCCTCCGTTGCCAATCCAAACTGTTCCCCCACTGATTGTGGCCGTTCCAGATGATCCGGCGAATTCTGCGATCCGGAAGTCTCCTACATTCGCAATGAACGTTCCGCCACTTTGCTCAAAGGTCCCAGACCCTTTATAACCAACCGAAATAATACCATCCACTCTGGCCGATCCACTGTTCATGATCATTAAACCGGAAACAGCAGGATAATTTCCGATTTGTAAAGCACCACTCATATCCAGCTCGCCACCATTTATCAGGAGTTCGCCCGTTGCCCCCGAAATGAATGCTCCAAGATTGACCTTGGCAGCAGACAGGCTTCCTCCACTTACAATATTCACCCCCGCCGTGCTCACATGACCAACCAACAACTCGTCAGCCAGACCGGCAGAATCTAACGTTACTGTGCCGGTGGTTAAGAAGGCTAATTTCGCCCGGTCGACGACAATCGGAAGCGTACCCGTATTCCAGTTGGTTGCCGTGCTCCACAATCCATCACCACTATAGTTCCGAAACTCCACCGTTGCGGCGGAAACCGAAAGTTGCAACCCCAAGATCAATACTCCAAATATGCCTAGTTGTTTAACGCTCATATACACTCTTAATTTATTTTAACTATATAAAACAAACTTTTATTACGCTGCTTCGCGAGAGACACGACCTTCCTCCATTAAGAGAAAAGTCGTGGATCTTAGTTGCCTTGTTTCCGACTAGAAGAGGCGAAGGCGGCGTATTCCGATCAGCCCGAGCCCAAAAACGCTAAATAATCCGATGGTGGCTGGCTCGGGAACTGGGGATGCCCAGACGGTGGTTTTACCTGAGTTGATATTGTTATAATCCGCATAGAGGACGCTCGTTCCGTTGGTCCAACTTTGCTGGTAGGTTCCAAGCATGCTCTGTCCATTGTCCCAGCTGAAGGCATCGCTGAGCATCAACGTGTCCAAGTTGGCAACTCTGTTACCAGCCCACACAAAGGTTCCTCCTTCGATATGCAACTTATCATCGCCGCCTACATCCAGCGCGCCGAGAGAAGCTCCTAAAATTTCCAAGCTTCCGCCCAGAAGATTCAGCTGCGCATCCGTTGTAACATCTCCGAGCATATTGATATCGATCGTCTGTGCAAGGACACTCCCACCAGTTATATTAACCGTGCCAGATGATCCGGCGATTGTCCCAAGTTGAAAACCGGTACCTCCAAGCGCATTCAGGATTCCTCCACTTATATTGAGCGTGCCCGTGCCTTTATAACCAACCGCCAAAGCTCCGACCGTATGCGTGATCGTTCCACTCGTCAGGGTCATCGCACCCACAGATCCCGCACCATTGCCAAGCCGAAAATTACCCCCACTCGCGAGCGTCCCTCCGTTGACATTGATGTTTCCGGTCTGCCCGGCCGTAAATCCCCCAACATCGATAGTCCCTACGGTCAGATTTCCACTACTTCCGATATTCAACGTTGTTTGAGTGAGATGACCGACTTGCAGCTTATCTATCGTTTGGGCGGAATTAAGCGTTGCGATTGTGCCAGCCCGGGTGATTTTCGCTTTGTCGATGGCAGTTGGAAGTATATCCGTAAGCCAGTTTGCAGGCGTAGCCCACAGACCATCACCGCTACTATTATCATAAGTGATGTCTGTTCCCAACGCCGAGAGATGGAATCCCAGTAACAAAACACTAGCTATACCTAATACTTTTTTCATTTTATTTCTCCGTTTTTCTGGTTTCTTCATACCCGGAGCGGCATCCCCAGTGGAGCCGCCCCCCATCCATGCTATTCAATGATTAATCGAATAAATTCCTGAGATTTTCCGGCGGTGTCGAAGCGGTTAGTGACCCATTCAAAGGAGAGATCTAACGTGCCAACATCGACTTCCGTGTAATTCCCGCTGTTCGTCCAGGATCCACTCACGAGGTCATCAACCTGCTCGAGCGAGTAGGTCAGTCCGTTGTCCGGTGTTGTTCGACGGGCATGTACAAACTCAAGCCAGTTGGTTCCGCCGCTTGAGAAGATAGAACTCTCGGAGAGATAACCCAGATCCGCACTGTTGGTCGGATTACCACCGAGTCCGAATTCGTAGAGGTTGCTCAACTTGTCGCCATCAGCATCGGCAGAAGGACCACCACCCACTCCGAAGGATTCCGCCCATTCATCATAGGGGGATTGAGATCCAAGCGTGATCGCCCATACCGTAGTCTTACCCGGATTAATATCGTTATAATCCGCATACAAAATACTTGTTCCATTCATCCAGCTCACATCGTAAACACCGAGCATAGTCTGGCCATTCGCCCAGGTGATTGCGTTAGTAGTAACCAACGTGTCAAGATCAGACAGATGATCACCGTCCCATATCAGCGTTCCGCCTTCGATATGCAATGCATCATCCCCGCCAATTTCCAGCGCGCTGTTATAACTTTCGGCCAGCTCCAAACTTCCACCCAGAAGGTTCAACTGCGCATCCGTTCCAACAGCTCCGCTTTTATTGATGTCGATCGTCTTTGCAAGGACACTCCCACCCGTGATATTCATGGTTCCATTGCCATTCAGCCCGATATTAAGTACACCATTTGTAATCGAGAGAATCCCACCGCCTATTGTGGCCGTGCCAGATGACCCCGCTATATCCCCGATGATGAAGCCCTTTGTTCCGCTCGCATTAAATGAACCGCCAGTCATTTCAAAAAGACCGATCCCTTTATATCCGACCGAAACCCCGTCACCGACCGTGATCGTGCCGGCGTTCAAAGTCGTCACGCCAGTGACAGTCGCAGAATTTCCTATCCGGTAATTCGAATCGCAATCGAACGTACCTGCATCCATGGTGATTGTACCAACCCCCCCCGCTGTAAAGGCTCCAAGATTGACCCTGTCTACGACCAGGGTTCCTCCACTTACGATATGCACCCCTGCCGTGCTCACATGACCAACCAAAAGTTCGTCAGCCATACCGGCTGAATCTAAGGTTACTATATGTGTGCTTACAAAGGCTAATTTCGCCCGGTCGACGGCGGTCGGGAGTGTACCCGTAGTCCAGTTGATCGCCGTGCTCCATAATCCATCGCCACTACCGTTCGTAAAGTCCGCCGACAAAGCAGAAGCCGAAAGTTGCAGCCCCAATACCAGCATACCCACTATCCCCAATAATCTAATTTTCATTTGCCCTCTCCTTACTTTATATTTCTTTCCTGCACCATAGAAAACTCCTCAGTGAGTTTCTATTCCTCAACTAAAACAAAACCCTCTCCGCTCTACCAAAAAGGATGTATAGGCACATGTAGCCAGCACGAATGCTATAAACACAACCCCATCAATCCGACCTAACCTAAAACCGATCATTCATTTCCTTCTTCGTTTATTAATTGACCTGATCGTACTGGATAAAAATGCAACCGTTCGGTTTGATATCAAACGTATCCTCTTGAAGGGAGACCTCTTGGTTATCCCAAATATTATGAAATCGATAGGTCTTGGCTGTATCCAGCCCGAGTCGTCCTACTGTTATGCTTACAGAGGGCTTGAGTTGGTCGGTTCGGTTAAAAATTCCAATCCAACCCTTTTTGCCGTTACTGCCAGCTTCGGCAACAATCCAGTACTGCACCCCTCCCGCATTGCGAACCAAATGACCCATCACCCCGTTCTGATTGCAGGCAATCATTTTTTGGTTGGTTAACAGTTCCAAGGAATTAGAATCTAGAGTCATCAACACCCCACCCATCATCAAGGGCGAAGCCGACATGGCCCGCATCGTCATGAAGGTCTGCTTTTGGGGAATACTAAACCGGTCGATCCGATGCGCCCCTTTCCGAACCCACTCGCCCGGCAACCTTTTAGGCGTCATGATTCGAAGTTCGCCAAAAGGGATCATATCCATATCGAACCAAAACCCCTCCCGTACGGGCACATATTGCCACGTCAGCCACGAGTCGAAGCACATGTCGATATCATCCTGACAGTCCCATACATCGCCGGTTACACGTAGCATATCCGCTTTTTCGTAAAGCCCTACCTCTGTACCGAGTACGCGGCTTCCGGGCGAAAGGCTGAGCACAATGGAACGTCCACATTTTTCGATTGCTTTTTGAACCGCCTCAATTTCTGCCGGATAGGTTACGATGTCATCCGCTTTGATGAAGTCGACGCCCCAATCCGCAAGTTGCTGAATCCAGCCGTCATAATATTCCTGTGCACCGGGCTTGGACATATCCACCCCATAGGTATGGTGATTCCAAATACAAAAACTGTTCGTATTCGCAATATCCTGGGCATGATATTTCGTTCCCTGGATCGGAGTATTCAGCTCAACGGCTTTGCGCGGAATCCCCCGCAGAAAATGAACACCAAACTTGACTCCGTTTTTGTGGCATTCGGCCGTAATGCCCTTCAGGCCATTCGGAAAATAGCACTTTGAGGGCACAAAATAGCCCTGCTCGTTCATGTTGACCGAGTGCCCTTTGCCCCTCACCGGGGAAATTGTTCCGGGCTGGAAGTCGTATTCAATATACCAACCACCATCGATCACAAAATACTCGTAACCCACTGGCTTAAAAATTTTCACGAACACGTCAAGATTGTCGTAGCAAGCTTGTTCGTGACAGTAGGTGCCATACGAATCATAGCTATTCCAACCCATCGGAGGAGTGGATACCAGCGGCCCTGCAGCCAGCACACTTCCAGCAAGCATACCCATGCAGATTGAGATTAAGACATATTTCATTTTACTCCTTTTATTGACCTAATAAATAGTGGATTTATACTTGTTTTTGTTAAGTGATTAGAAATTAAACGTATCGATCGGCGACTCGGTGCGGGCGGATTTAATTAGCACATCTAACTTGGCGACCACCTCAGGATGTTGGGCCGCGATGTTGGTCGACTCAGAGGGGTCGAAAGTAAGATCGTATAGTTCCAACGGCGAGTCCGGATTGATCGAAACATTGTAGCGAACCGCCTTCCATTTTCCTTGGCGAAGAGCAATACGACCCCGCTTGTTGTGGAACTCCCAATAAAGATAGTCGTGCTGCGTCTGCCCGCTCTTTCCAAGCAAGGTTGGAAGGAAGGAACACCCGTCACTCTGGACAGGCCTCGGTTGCCCCACGAGCTCGGCCATCGTCGGGAAAACATCCCAGAATGCAGAAAGATGGTCGGTTTCCGTTTTAGCTGAGACTTTACCCGGCCAGCACGCAATCATCGGCACACGCACCCCACCCTCGTACAGATCACGCTTATTCCCGCGCAAACCGCCGGTGGAGTTGAAATAGTCGGGATCATGACCGCCTTCGTGGTGGGCTCCATTATCTGAGGTGAAAATAAGGATCGTATCGTCGGTAAGATCCAGCTTCGCCAACTTGGCAACGAGTTCACCCACATCGTCGTCCATAACGTTGACCATGGCGGCGAACGCGGCGTGTGCTTCCGGTTGCGACCCATACGGCCCGGTGCGGAAGGTCGAACCGCTGTCGGTTCCTTCGTACACACTCTCCGGTAAAAATTTTCCACGAAATTTTGCCATATATTTTTCCGGCGCAACCATTTCAGCATGCGGCTGAACCAGTGCGTAATAACAAAAGAACGGGCGATCTTTATTGGCCTCGATAAAAGCAAGTGTCTGTTCTTGGATCAGATCGGGCGCATAGTCATTCCGCTCCAATCCCACATTTCCCCAAAGTATTGCCCGCTGATTATCGCTCCAAATAAAGTAGGGATAATAGTGATGAGCCAGTCGCTGGCAGTTGAATCCGTAGAAACGATCAAAGCCCATCTTCAGCGGTTCGCTGTCGGTGCCGGGAGCGCCCAGCCCCCATTTTCCAAAAATACCGGTTGTATACCCAGCCTGCTTAAACATGTGCCCGAGGGTGAAGGTATCGGCAGGCATCGGCTGCTGGCCTTCCTGCTTGTATTCCGCATTACCCCGCACCGCTGCATGTCCGGTATGTTTTCCCGTCAAAAGCGAACAGCGCGACGGCGCGCAGACGGTACTCCCTGAATAGTGCTGCGTAAATTTCATCCCGTTGTTTGCCAATTGATCGATATTCGGCGTTTGAAAGTGCGCTTGCCCGTAGCAACCGAGATCCCCGTATCCGAGATCATCGGCCAAAATATAGATCACATTAGGCAATCGTTCCGCCCGACCAAGGGAAACGAGAACCAAACCAACCCCAACCATGCAACTTAAAATTCTATTTTTCATAATTTATTAATTTTCTACCAACCGCTCGAACGGTGGCCCTCAACTCTCAATGCCGGGAATTCCCTGTTTCGAAGAATAAAAGTAATTCGATTATGTATCCCATTCTATAGAGTCAATGCCGCAAAGGCCCAACGGGTTAACTACATACCGCACATTTATCGAGAGAACAGAAAAGCAAGGCAGCGAATCACCCAAAATGGCGCCTCCCATAGGAAGGAGGCACCCCCGTTAAAAAGCATGCGGAAATCGCTTGGAGGCCCCGATTCTTCCGCTAGAAATCATAAAGCAACCCATCGGATACCGTAAAATTGTCTATCGCATTTTTTGCCCTTAAGGAAAAGAGGGCTATCGTTCCTCTTAAAAACCCATTATAGAGTAATTTGCCTGCCACGTGAGTCCATGGTAGAGTTTTGACATTAGTTGTACTTTTCCTTGCAAATCCCGATCCTCTTCCCTCCACAGGGTAAGCCGCAATTCGGAAGCGAGGCACCAAGCAACTCGCCTCGACATACAGGCGCATCTAAGGAGTAAAAATGGATTCAGGCCAGGACAACCAAGTCACTTATTCCACGCGCCAAACGCTTATCATGCGTGTGCGAAACCAGCAAGACGAGCAGGCGTGGGCCGAATTTGTGGATATCTACACCCGCTTCATCTATGCCATCATCCGCTCGATGAAAATGTCGACCGACGACGTTAAAGAGATTCACCAAAGCGTTATCATCAAGCTCTGGAAAAAAATGCCAGAAATAGATTTGACGAGGACTCCCTGCTTTCGAGCCTATGTAACGGTAATGGTCAAGAATGAAGTACGGCAGTTTATCCGTGCACGAAAAAGACTATTGGCACGGGAAAACAACGCGGCCAACGATGCATCACTGACCTACCTGAACAATATCCGGACACCAGATATAAAACGCATCGCCGAAGCGGAGTGGCATATTCATATTACCAATATAGCATTACACAAAATTGAACCTTATTTCAGCCCAAATGCCATCGAGCTGTTTCGACTAAGTATGAAGGGTGCCTCTCCTGATGAAATAACCGAAAAAACGGGTATCGCGCGCAACTCGATCAAAACGATCAAATCGCGTGTAAAGTCACGGTTGTGTGCCGAAATAAATCAGCTCAAAATAGCCCTTCAGTAGGCGCGTTATTTCCCTTTGGCCCAACCCTGATAAAGTCAACATTCGGATGGACTTCCTTAAGGAATTCATCGCTCATGGGAAGTGAGTGGTATACGGTCTTCAGCGTATTAATCACACTCAGGTGCCGCACCTGGGGTTCCGACCAAGAAGTCAGACCGGTAATATCAAGTACCCTGATCGCTGATCCTCTTAGATTCCATGGACTGATTACCCCACTATAGCTTATATCCAACGAATTCAGCCCCAGGGCCTTAAGAATATTTGTCAAGTTTTTGTCCTCTGATACCGGCAAGACAAAAACAGAGTAAGGTTTCCCCGAAATGGATAAATTCCACCCGTCCTCGGTTTTCTCAAGACTCAACTCGTCGATCTTTTCAAACCTCATCCCTCGATGGTTCAACTTGTCCAGCACAGCCTCCACCAAGGGAAGAAGTTTCTGGGGATCCTGCAACTTTATCTCACCCGTATCGCGGAAATAATAAAATGTGAGCGCGTAACAAATATTCTCGCACCAACTCGGTATTTTTACGACAATATCCCGCAGATCGGATGGCTTCAGCCACTGATCATCCGCTTTCTTTTTTCCCGCATAGTCCCGCGCAATTTCATCGAAGATCCGGTAGGTTGAATTCAGTTCAATCCGAGAAAAATAAGAGGTGGCCTCCTGAAAGTTCTGCTGAACGAAGTGGAGCATCGCCAACTGAAGAATGATTGCTGATTTTTCTTCCGGATCATGCTCTTTCCCTAGCTGCATCTCCAAAATAGTGGATTTTGCGCTCGCCCGCATAAAGTTGGACCCCTCAGCCATCAATTTAGCCGCAGTTTGAATTTTTCTGCTAAGCCGTTTCCTCTCTAGGTTCTCTTTCTCGTAAAGTCGCAGACTATCTTCCGCGCGATGACGAGCAGTATTGGATTCATCTCGCATTTCTTCCGCAACCACTCGCGCGTTGATCGCTTGTTCTTTTTCATACACCACTTTTACCAAAGCGATAGAGAATATCAGTAAAAGTAAAACCAAGGAAATTCCCGCCACTTGGAATGCAACCGGCCGGCGCCTGATTAATAGCCCCAACCGGGTAAAGAAGCCCGCTCGCTGTGCCAACGTGGAAAATCCATGCAGATAGCGATCCAGTTCATCCCGAAGTATACGAACAGAGGGATAGCGATCAACTGGATCCAGCGAGAGAGCCTTCATCGCAACAGCCTCCAATCCTGCTGGAATATTTTTCAAGGGAAACAACTTAGCAGGAGGAATGATCTGACATTGCTGGGTCTTCTTCAGCCGCTCATGTGCAGATTTTCCAACCACAGGAGGCTGGTAGGTCAGCATGTAGTACAGCAATGCACCGATGGCGTACACATCCGATCGAACAGATACTGACTCGAGAGACTCCACCTGCTCAGGAGCCATAAAACCAGGGGTCCCTTTGGTCAACCCTCCCAGATTAAGGTCGTTCAAAAGATTGATATCTGGCGCATCTTCAGTCGTGCTTAAATCTGAACAATCGCCTTGATCCGGCTGGAGAATCCGGGCAAGACCCCAATCGCACAGCAAAACCTCGCCAAAGGGTCCCACGTTGATATTGGCGGGTTTCACATCGAGGTGTACAACACCGAGCGAATGGGCATAGGCGAGCGCGTCACAAATTTTAACGAAGAGCTCCATCAACCGGCTCCGAGGAAATCTCATTCTATATTCATCATCGCCTACATCAATTCTTTCAATGATCTCCTTGAGAGTATCTCCGCGCATATATTCCATGGCAAAAAAGGGTTCACCCTTGCTGTCCACCCCCTGATCGTAGACGCTCACAATATTTGGATGCTGGAGGCGAGCCGTCAAACGGGCTTCACGCAGGAACTGCTCCTTCTCCTGACCCGTGGCACTCGAAATCGGTTGCGCGTATGCAACGATACGGTCGGAAAACAGATCCCTCACCTTGAAGATTTTCTTTTCCCCTCCCTCAAAGGCCAGCACAGGATCAGCATATCTTTTCGACTGCTTTCCGATCGAGTCCAGAATAGGAGTCATTCCTGCGCCAGAATCCTCCTGCGGCAAATCACTCTCCTCAAACAAGGCTCCCAAAAACCTCCATTGATCCGAAAACTCACGCCCCAGTTCATCATAATCATTTCTCATAACGGCTCGCTTATAATATGCGAGTCTTCTTCCTGCCAGATCATTTTTCGCATGTGTCTCTCCAGTTGCATCTCTTCGGAGTCCGCCTTGACAGGATTACTCGCAGGTGATTTCGCGGATTGGATCGGCATCTTCGCCGCATAATGGGCCTGTTGCGCGAACAGAACTAGTCGGCCTGGACTGTATAATGAAGAGTTGTAACAGCACCCCGAGTTCAGCTTAAAAAATGCCGGTGACGGAAGTTGAACTCAACGAGCAGTTGATCTCAAGTAGATTCCGTACGGTCGTCGCAGGGCATTGTTCTGCGAAGCATCCCGTTCATAAGCCAACGGCGGTTTGGTTTCCGACTCCATGTCCGCCGATGGCTGGCTACGGAACCATCTCGCTGAGAATTACACACAGCTCCGCCTGCACGTCCTCATTTTTCTTCCCTGTAATTTTGGCGGACAGCTCCGTAAGCCTCTCCACCTTTTCGAGCACCCATGGAGGGAGGAGCTCTTTGCCCATCTCGGCGAAAGGTAGTGCCGTCGGTGCGCCCCTGTAAACAAGAAGTTTACGAGAGACTAAAACTGGAGCCAGTGGAGGGAGTCGAACCCCCGACCAGCTGATTACAAATCAGCTGCTCTGCCACTGAGCTACACTGGCCCAAAAGTGTCTTTATCCACCAGAACGGTTTCAAAAAAGAGGCGGGATTATGCGAAATTCCAACGGAATGTCAAATGCGGAAAAACACTAACCACGTTTATATCCCGGACGACGGTGGTGAAGGTGACTGAATCCATAACGCGAATAGGCCGCAATAACCAAAAGAATCACAATAATGCTCGTAAAAATGGCCGTAGTCAGACCCCGGTTATTGGAAAGATGAGCGTCCTCGATGAAAAAGTAAGCAGATAGCAAGCCGCCTACAACTCCGATCAGCAACGCGACGACCAGTAGGCTTTTGTAGGGCCTCAACTTGAACATCGGTACTCTGTCTCCCATAATTGCCATCAGTCTTCTCCCTCTGCACCCTTTTAAACTATGTGTTTTATTAGCATTATTTGTTCCGAAAACAAACCACTCATATTTGAAACTTCATTGCGTCATATTAAAAACACCTTTTTTTGATTTCCCTTTGCTCGTGTGCGCACCGATCTTTTCTCATTTACGCGAATACTCGCTCGATTTGCCCCCTGTTTCGCAATCGGGCGGGTGGCAAACGGCACCGATTCAACCTTTTAAAAGACAAAGTATGGTTTTGGGGTTTGCCCTGCACCGTTGATTCGCTACAGTCCGCGCTCGTATTACGGGCATGTGGTGGAATTGGTAGACACGCAAGATTTAGGATCTTGTGCCTAACAGCGTGCGGGTTCGAGTCCCGCCTTGCCCATTCACCGCAACAACAGAAAGAGATCCTATGCTGCCGCAACAAGGAGGAGTTCCAAACTTCAACCTTCGCATCTCGGGGCCAATTAAGGCCCTGCTAATCCTTGTGCTCGTTTGCGGACTGATGCTGACCCTTTCCTTCCACCTCAACACCGAACCCGGTGATCTAGCAGCAGAGAACCGCACCAAGCTTTCGCTGATCGTCACGCTACTGCTCTCCATTTTTATCTTTCTGCTCGGTACTGGCCGCTGGTGGCATCCGCATCTCTGGAAACACGGGAACAGTCAAAAACAGCACCGCCACCGGGTTCGGGGAGGTAGCGGGCACCACAAGGATCACCAACATCGGCGGCACTAAGCATTCTGATCATCTGCTGGACCGACCCGCTCTGGCGTTATGCCTATCTCAACCGGAACGGCTCACCACACAGCAGGTGGAGAAACTCCTCTCACTATAGCTACTGATCCATTCCCCATGAGTTGAGCATTGCTTCTTTATTTTGTGAAAGCAGAAATATCCTGTTTCCAGTCGCGGATTTTTTTCAGCAGCTCTTCGGCGCGCTGCGGTTCTTTAACTGAAAGATCATTGGCCTCGTACGGGTCGGCAATCACGTTGTAAAGCTCCGTGCGGTTTTCGTCATAAAAGTCGAACAGCTTCCAGTCGCCGTCGCGGATTACGCTGCAGTTGGTGTCGCCGGTTGAGGTCGGGCGACCGACCGGTGAATGCCAAAAAAGAAGGCCGGGCCGTTCAATATCTTTTCCTTTGAGGGTGTCGGCATAGCTGACGCCGTCGAGGTGCTGCTGCGGACGGAACGGCAGTCCGACCATTTCAAGAATGGCGGGATAGTGGTCGGATCCGATCACGACGCGATCTGTAAGCACGCCGGCTTGGGTAATGCCGGGCCACTTCACGACCATCGGCACGCGGATGCCGCCTTCGTAGCAGTGGCCTTTACCGGCGCGTAGCGGCAGGTTGCTGGTTGCCAACGGACGCTTATTGGTCGCGCCGCGATTGGAAAGTCCGCCGTGATCGGAGGTGAAGACGATGATGGTGTTTTTGGAGAGCCCGAGCTTGTCCAGAGTTGCCATGACCCGTCCGAGGCTTTCGTCCATGCTATGCACCATGGCGGAGTAGACCGCGCTGTCCTGCCGCATTTTCGTGGCGCCGTCCTTCTGAATAAACTCCGGATCATCGAAAGTCATGCCTTTCAGCTTTTTCTCGTAGTAGGCGATCAGTTCCGGCTTGGCTTCGAGCGGGGTATGCACTGCGTAGTGAGACAGGTAGACCAGAAACGGTTGGTTCGGTTTCTCCGTATGGTGCGCTTCGATAAATTGAACGGTTTCGGCGGTCAGCCGATCGGTCAAGTATTCGCCCTCGACTCCTTCATCCAGTCCGGTCAGGCCGCCTTCGGTTTTATGTCCGGCGAGACGGGTTTTGTTGTAGGGATAGAAATAGGACGGCGGTGCGCCGGCGTGCCCACCGGCAATGTTAATGTCGAACCCCTGATTTTCGGGGACCTGATCCTCGGCTTCCTGCAGGTGCCATTTTCCGGCAAAGAAGGTGACGTAGCCTCCCGCTTTCATCGCTTCGGCCAGTGTGAATTCTTCCAGTTCCAAATTGTAATTGCGGCCGGGCACACCGGCACGCGCCGGGAATTTACCGGTCATGAATGAATAACGGGCGGGCACACAGCGTGGGTGGGTTGTGTAAGCCTGCGTAAAGCGGACTCCCTCCTGCGCCAGACGATCGAGATTGGGTGTTTCATACAATTCCGACCCGTAGCAAGCGGAATCCTTCCAACCCATATCATCGACTAAAAAAAAGACCACATTGGGCCGCGCCGGAGGCCGTGCCGCTCCAAATGCAACAGAGCTTAAAATGCCAGCCAATAGAATATACGTAACCTTCATCTTCAAAATCCTTTCCTGAATAACAGACAGAGTATGTAGCAGAAATCCGTAGCCTAGAATTCATTATATCACTGATTTTGCAATGCTTAGCATTGACAAAGTGCACTTTCAGTGCCTATTTACACCCTTATGGAAACTAAGCCCGTCACCATTCTGCTCGCGTTCCACTGGTACGACCGCCGTGTCTTTAAAGGAATTGTCCGCTATGCCACGGAACACCAATGGCACCTCTCCCCCTATCTTTTCTCTGGGCACTTTATTCCGCACGGCTGGCCCGCCGACGGGGCGATCACCTGCTACGGCAAGCCGCTCTGCAAATTTATCGATTCGCTGGATATGCCGAAGGTGGATGTGACCATCCAGAATATGGCCGCCCCCACTCCCCGAGTGACGGTGGATGATGACGCCATCAGCAAAATGGCCGCCAAACATTTTCTCGAACGCGGATTCAAACATTTCGTCTTCTACAGCTGGCCGGCCGTTGAAGTAAACACCCTGCGTAAAGAAGCATTTTTCCGTGCGCTGACCCGGCTCGGCGTGCCCGAAGAACACCTGCATGAACTTCATCAATCCCCAGACCGCATGCTCGGACAATGGGAGCAACATCAGGAGCGGATCTATCGCCAGCTCGAGAAACTCCCCCGCCCGCTGGCGGTCTTTACCGGACAGGACAATCTCGGCGCAACCCTCATTGAAATCTGTTCGCGCAAAGGAATCTCCGTTCCGGAAGAAATCTCTGTCCTCGGTGTGGATGATATCGAGCTTCTGTGCGACTGCCTCACCGTGCCCCTCTCCAGCATCAACACCAACCTCGAAAAAATGGGGTACACCGCCGCGCAGCAGCTCGACCGCCTGATGGCGGGAGAAATCACCAACGAAGAACCGCCCGTACTAATCGAACCCAAAGAGGTGATTCTGCGCCAGAGCACCGATGCGCTGGCCATCCCGCACCCGGCGGTTGTCAGCGCGCTCCAATTCATCAAAGAACATTTTAGCGAACCGATCACACTCGAAAATATCGGGGAGTATGCCGGAATGTCCAAACGCGGAATGGAAAAAGCCTTCCTCAAACACCTTGGCACCTCGCCGGCCACCGAACTACGCCGCATCCGGCTCGACAACGCCAAACAACTGCTAACCGGAACCAACGACAAAATCTCTTCCATTGCCTATGACTGCGGCTATTCCAACAGCTCGAACCTCAGCTTTGCCTTCAATCGCGAAACCGGCATGTCGCCCCGCGCCTACCGCAACCGCTACCGCCCGGCAAACTAGAATTCGCTAGCTCACTGTTTTACCGCCTCAAATCAGTGCGAAACACCCTTGAGGTGCCGCGCCCTTTACGGGATTCTGCTTCGTCCGAACGGAGAAGAACTATGAAAAAAAACCTCACCACCCTGCTAATACTTGCCCTGACAGGTTTTGCCACGGCCGACAGCAACCGACCGAACATTCTCTTTATCGCCGCCGACGACATGAAGCCCCTGCTCGGTTGCTACGACGATTCGTATGCACAAACCCCGAATATTGACCGCCTGGCCGACAGCGGAACCGTTTTCCTAAATGCCCACTGCCAGTGGGCCGTCTGCGGCCCGAGCCGTGCCAGCCTGACGACCAGCCTCATGCCCGAAACCACCGGCGTGACGGGCTTCAAACAAATGCGCGCCAAACTACCCGACCTGATCACCCTGCCCCAACACTTTCGCGACAATGGCTATGAAACCGCCGCCACCGGCAAAATTAACGACTACCGCTGCGTCGCCGGCGGCCGCACAGAAGATGACATCCGCTCCTGGTCGATCCCGTATGACTTCGCGGCCAACGGCGCATATAGATCTGCCACCAAAGTCGCTACGGACAACCCCGATATTCCAGATGACCAGCACGGCGACGGCAAAATCTGCAACCGCGGCCTCAAACTAATGAAACAAATGGCAAAAGGCGACAAGCCCTTCTTCCTGGGTGTTGGTTTCCAAAAACCGCACATCCCCTTTATAGCTCTAAAAAAATACTGGGACCTGTATGACCGCGATGATATTCAACTGGCCGAATGGCAAAAAATGCCGATCAACGGACTCGCGCACACATGGAACGGCGGCAAAGAGGTCCGCGGCTATGTCGACGTCCCCAACAAAGGCTCGATTGATGAAGACAAACAGAAAGAACTCATCCACGGCTACTACGCCTGCGTCTCCATGGTCGATGCACAGGTCGGCCGCCTGCTTGGCCAGCTCGAAGAGCTCGGCCTCGCCGACAACACCATCATCGTTTTCTGGGGCGACCACGGCTATCACCTTGGCGACCACGGCGAATGGGGAAAGCACACCAACATGGAACAAGCCACCCGCGTGCCGCTCATCATCACCGCGCCCGGCCAGCCAGCTTCTGGAAGGCCCGTTCATCCAGCCGGCTTCATCGACATCTACCCTACCCTCTGCGAACTGGCCAGACTCGACATTCCGAAACAGGTGCAGGGCCGAAGCCTGATCCCCGTCCTGAAAGACCCCGACGCCCGCGTACGCAACGGCATCATCAGCATGTTCCGCCGCTCCGGCCGCATGGGCTACGCCTACCGCACCGACCGCTACCGCTACATCGAATGGATCAAACAGGGCTCCCTCGACTCACGCGAACTCTACGATTACGAAACCGACCCGAATGAAACCCGCAACCTCGCAGCGGACGAAAAATATAAACCGCTCATGAAAAAACTGGCCGCGCAGCTCCGCGAAGACGGCATCGGCTGCGACATTTTACTCAAAACAAAACCGTAGGTTCCAAGGTCTGGAAATAATCACACCTTTAAAGGTGTGATTATTCCAATGGTTGGAAAAATTGAAGGAGAAAGTTCCAATGTTCGGAAAAAAAACATGTGCCGCAACGCAGTTGCTTCCAATGTTCGGAAAAAAAATATGCGCCCCAACGCAGTTGGTTCCAATGGTTGAAAAAATCGCAATAGCTCTTTTGCTGGCCACCGTTACAGCACAGGCCGGAATTCAAATCGTGGACTTTGATGACGCCAACGGCTCCGGAACCGAAACGGTCACCTGCGTGTTTAAGCAGGTTTCTGCGCGGGTCGGCGACATGATCGTTATCGCGTCCGCCACCAATAAAAAAGGGAGTGTGTCTCCTGTGTCGCTAGTGCAGTCGGAAGGCTCCGGGACAACCGGGGCTCCAACACAGCTAACCAACGGCATGGGAACCTACCCGACCAGTTGGGGCTGGCACCTGCCGGTGACCTCGACGGGAACTTTTGATTTTGAACTGACCGCAACGAGCATCACGATGGGCGGGGTTCTGTATGTGGTGCGAGCCGACAGCGGACAAGTGATGCTCGCCGGTTCCGCAATCTGGGACGACAACAATACGGCCGACAACGGCGCGTCCTATTCGCTCAACTATAGTTTTAAAACCAACCTAACCGGCGGCGTGATCATTGAAGCCGTCAGCACACGCACCGACACCGCCATTAAACCGGCGACCTACAGCGAGAATTATAACGGAAGCGGCAAGCGCGTCGTCGCTTCGTTCGACGGCGCAACCGGCATGGCATGGAACTCGACCTACACGGTTTCGGGCGGCGATGCCAACAAACAGACCTCCGGCGCGATTGGAATGGTCTTTGCGGAAGGCAGCGGAGGCGAAACCGCGCAAACTGAAATTGCCCCGAACGATCCGAACCTTATTTTCCAAGGTTCGGAATATATCACTGCGGATGCATCCGGTGTAACTTTCCAGCGTCACTCGGACGCTGTGCTCGCGCTCTCCTCAACCGAAAAAGGGTTCAGCACCCAACGGGCAAAAACCACCACCGGAATCTCTCTGCTGTTCAAAACTGACAGCGACTCAATTGATGTCGAGTTTTCGCACGACCTCGCCGAAACGGTTGAAAATCGCAACTCGCGCTTCGGCGTTTATGAGGACGGAAAATTCACCGACTCGTACTATTTTCCCAAAACGCAATCCAACCTGACGTTTACGATCAGTTCCGCATCGCCGGGAGCCGCGTCGGTATTCCGAGTTGTGCTACCGAACTGGTCGACGCCTGACTTCCGAGGGCTGACCATTGATTCCGGCACCGCGCTCCTCCCCTACACCCCGCCGGCTCAAAAAAAGATTGTGGTCTTCGGCGATTCCATCAGCCACGGCACGGGCCAGGGAGCCACATACGAAACCTATCCGTGGATCGTCTCCGAACTGCTGAATGTCGAACTCTATAACATCGCGGTCGGCGGCGGCAAGGTGTCGGTGCAAACGGCAGAGATGCTTTCGGAATTCCCGCCTGTTGATGTCATCTCCATTCTGATCGGCTACAACGACCTTCATGGAGCCGGTAAAACCACGGCCCAATATGAAACCGACCTGAACGCCATGATCGATGCCATGCGGTCTAGCCAGCCCAACGCGGAGATTATCTGCATCAGTCCGACCTTTACGACCAATCCGACCAACACCACAACCGGAGAAACCATTCAGAACTTCCGGCAGGTGATCTATGATGCAGTGGCCGACCGGCAAACAGCGGGCGACGGCCTGATCCATCTGATTCGCGGCGAAGAGATCTCCTCGGCCGCGGACCTGAACGATCCGGTCCATCTGTCGGTAGCGGGCGCAGCCAACTTTGCTACCAACCTGTTCACGCTGATGGAACCGATTCTCAACCCGCCGGTCATTCCACAAACAGAGCGAACCAACTTCATCTTCGTGGTCATCGACGACCTCGGCTGGATGGACCTCACCGTGCAAGGCTCCAAATTCTATGAAACCCCGCGCATTGATGCACTGGCCGCGAGTGGCATACGCTTCACACAAGGCTACACCCCACACCCGCGTTGCCTGCCCGCCCGTTACGGCTTTATGACCGGCCGCTTTCCTGGCGCCAACGGCGTGCCAGGCGGCTGGCCGGAAAACAATCTGCGTCCGGACGAAACCACCCTTGCTGAAGCGCTTCAGGCCAACGGCTACGCCACCTGCTTTGCCGGCAAGTGGCACCTCATCGGAAGGAACGGTGCTGACAACCTGCCGCAGAATCAGGGATTCGATAAAAACATTGCCGGGGGGAAAGCCGGTTCG